>Ga0209346_1000026_pt1 | contig 278082 bp, 239 predicted proteins | sample AutmiccommunBRH9_FD_187381 | JGI IMG/M metagenome (GOLD analysis project Ga0209346, IMG submission 187381) | Deep subsurface microbial communities from Mt. Terri, Switzerland - Autotrophic microbial communities BRH/9 (SPAdes) (version 2) | ecosystem: Environmental > Aquatic > Deep subsurface >...
GGCATTTGACAATTAAGTGCACACTATTGAGTTCTCAAGGACCAGACACCCCCCGTAACGACCCGCAGGCCCTCCGAAGAGCAACTTTCCTAACTTACCACACCCAAATCATCCCTGCAAATCGATGTACCGGCGAACCGGTAACGATCAACGATGATTTCCCACGCCCGAAGACCCGAGACCACACAAGGTGGTGAGAGAGGCGACTTCCAACTTTATCAGAACGAATTCATACTTACAACTCGCTGATCTTGGTGGAGATCTTGTCTGACTCAGGAGCTTTTCGCTCCCTGCCAACGAGTGTTAACTATAGGACGGATTCCACCACCCCCGCAAACCCGCCTAGGCATCCGGGCGTGTCGCTATATATTTGGCGGATGTTCACCCAGAGTGGTGTCAATTTCGACCTGCTTAGATAGACGAGTGCAAGATACAGCGATCCCCTCAGACCGTCCCTCTCCTCGCGATTTCAGTTTCGATATCGAGCACCGTCTGGAACGAGGGGGCCTTCGAGGCACGAATGGCAAGCCACTCGGCAGGGCCGGCGTGATCCACACTCCTAATGGAGACATCCAAACTCCTGCCTTCGTTCCTGTCGGCACGAAGGCCACAGTCAAGTCGCTGCACCCAGAGACAGTCGGGCAACTTGGCGGCCAAGCGATCTTGGCGAATGCCTATCATCTGTTCTTGCAGCCCGGCGCGGATTTGATTGATGAGGCTGGAGGAATTGGCCGCTTCATGAATTGGAGCGGACCCACCTTCACCGATTCCGGTGGCTTCCAGGTGATGTCGCTCGGCGTTGGCTTCAAGAAAGTCATCTCTATGTCTGAGCAGGCCTACGTCGACGCCGAAGTGATCGCGAAGACCAAAGACCGGCTCGCGCATGTCGACGAAGACGGTGTGACGTTCAAATCATTCATCAACGGTGACAAGCACAGATTCACTCCCGAGGTGTCGATGCAGATCCAACACCAGCTGGGCGCAGACATCACGTTTGCATTTGATGAGTGCACCACCCTCCTCAACACCCGCCCCTACCAAGAGGATTCGGTTGCTCGGACGGAAAGATGGGCCGTGCGGTGCCTCGACGAGCACGCGAAACTCACCCTTGAACGGAGCCATCGGCCCTACCAGGCACTTTTCGGTGTCGTGCAGGGCGCGCAGTACGAGGATTTGCGGCGACAGGCCGCGCGCGGTCTCGCGCGCCTGTCCGGAGACCACCACGAGGATCAGGTTTTCGATGGCTTCGGGATTGGCGGTGCGCTCGAGAAGACGGAGCTGGGAAAGATCGTCGGATGGGTGAGTGACGAACTGCCCGAAAGCAAACCCCGACATCTCCTCGGTATCGCAGAGCCTGATGATCTGTTCGCGGGCGTCGCTGCAGGTGCTGACACCTTTGACTGCGTCGCACCATCCCGACAGGCTCGCGGTGGAACCATGTACTCATCCACCGGGCGGATCAACGCGAAATCTGCGAAACAGCGTCGCCACTTCGAGCCGCTCGACCCGGAATGCGACTGCCACACGTGCGAGAACTACACCGCCGCGTACCTCCACCACCTCTACAAGGCAAATGAGATGATGGCATCGACCCTGGCGACGATCCACAATGTGCGGTTCATCGTGCGACTCGTCGACAAGATTCGCCAGAGCATCATCGACGACACGTTCGTCGAACTTCGTGAAGAAACCCTCGGACGAATCTACGGAACTACAAAATAGCTGCGGCTTCCGCGGCACGCACCCGCGCGATCACTCGCGTCGTCACGGGAAGAAGCACGACTTCAGCAAGACACTTGATTGCATAGCCGAGTGCGACATACCCGATGAAGTCCCAACCTGAAATCTCTCCGTAAAAGGCGATCGTGCAAAACACCACCGTGTCGACGAGCTGACCGATAAGGGTGGATCCGATCAGCCGTGTACGGAGGAACCGGCCGGAGGTTCGTTCACGCAAGCGCACCAAGACCCAGGCGTTGACAAGTTGTCCAACAAAGAACGCTGTGAGGCTCGCGAGCACGATTCGAGGAACGAACCCCAGAACCGCCTCGAATGAATCCTGATTCTCCCAGCCTGGCGCTGCCGGACTGAGCTGCACCACCCAGATCGTGACTGAAGCAAGTGCAGACAGAAGAAACCCGGTAATGATCGCCCGGCGGGATGCCTTCCAGCCGTACACCTCTGCGAGCACATCCCCCACGATGTAGACGAGGGGGAACAGAAACACCCCACCGTCGACAATCAGAGGGCCTGCGGCGATGAGCTTTACGGCAACGATATTGCTAATCAGCAACAAGCCGATAAAGGTCGACAAGAGGATCGCGTACCGATGGCCGAGTGCCGCCACTCTCTCCCCTGGAGCAGACATCATGGGAATCTTCGTCTCAGTCGTCAATTTGACCCACCCCAAGAGCACCGTGAATCAGATCCATGTTCAGTTTTGCGGCGACCCGTGCCCCGCCGCCCGCCGCGATGATGAGTTGTTGCGGACCGGGCGGCACAATGTCGCCGGCAGCGTAGATGCCGCGGATCGAAGTCTCGCCCCGATCGCTCACCACCACGAGGCCCCAATCGTCTCGATTCAGCGGCTGATCGCCAATGAACTCGACCGGTGCGTGCCATCGCGGCCTCACAAAACCGCCGACCCGAGCAATGACGGTGCCATCCGTAAGCCGGACGCCGGTCATTTCGGCCTTCTCCCCGACAATGTCGTCGATGGCACGGCGCTCAACACGTATGCCAATGCTCTCCAACTGCCGTTCCTGATCCGGGCGAACCGTGTCTGCACCATTGGTGAAGACAATCAGGTCGCTACTGAAGCGACTGATGAGCAATGCCCGCCCGAAGACATCGGAGGTTTCGCCAATGAGCACGAGCGGCTTATCTGTCTTCTCAAAGCCGTCGCATTCCACGCAGCTGTGCAATGCGGTGCCATAGAAGGCGCGGATCATTGGGAAGGGAGGCAGCTCCTCGGTGAGGCCGGCCGTGATCAGCACCCGGCGGGCTAGGAACTCGACATCTGCCGCACCGCGCACACCGCTTCCGCGCACCCGGAATCCTATGCCGTCTGGAAATCCAGAGGCATGGGCATCTTCTACTGAAAGTGGAGTGACCTCGTTCACGATCGCCTGGGCGAACGTCGCGGTTGGATACCGCTCGAATTCCTCACGACCCAAGCGCCGCAGCTCAAGCGGGGATGACCCATCGCGCGTGAGGAAGCCGTGGGATTGCAGTGTCGCCGAATGCCGGGGTCGATTCGAATCGATGATCGCGATACGGCGATTTGCCCGAACCAGGTTGACACCAGCGGAGAGCCCAGCCGGACCGCCGCCGATGATGGCGACACCGACGGGTAGGTGACCGCTCGCCGAGACAGGGGTGGTCACTTCGACCCCTCCTCCACTCGCCGGGCAAGGCGGGCAAGGCGGGCAAGGGAATCCTCGCGACCAAGCAACTCAAACGATTCGAAGAGCGGTGGCGAGACACGGCGCCCAGACGCGGCGACCCTCAACGCGCCAAAGGCGACGCGTGGTTTCAGTCCCAGACCGTCGATCAGGGCTTCCTGCAACGCCGCCTGAATATGCTCGGTTTTCCACTTTTCGGCGGGGATCGATTCGAGTGCGTACTGCCCTGCAGCAAGCACCTGCGCGGCATCAGCCTGCAGCGATGCGAGCGCAGCTTCGTCATACTCGAGCGCATCCGCAGTCGTGAAGAGGAAACCCAGCATCCCTACGACTTCGCTCAGCACAGTGACCCGGCTCTGCACCAGGGGCACTGCGGCTTGCACCGTGGCGAGTTGCTGATTGCTAGCTTCAATGGGAAGCACCCCACCCGCAACGAGATAGGGCATGATCCGCTCGCCAAAGTCGGCCGCCGAGAGCAGTCGAATATGGTCCGCGTTAATCGCGTCGGCCTTCTTCTGATCGAAGCGTGCCGGGTTCGGATTCACATTCACCACGTCAAATGCTGCAACCATTTCTTCACGAGTGAAGATGTCGCGGTCAGCAGAGAGTGACCACCCGAGCAGCGACAAGTAGTTCAGGAGACCCTCCGGAATGAACCCCCGTTCGCGATGATGCAGCAGGTTCGACTCGGGATCTCGCTTCGACAGCTTCTTATTACCCTCGCCCATAACGTAGGGAAGGTGCCCGAACTGAGGGATCGCCTCTTCAATTCCCAGGTCGACCAGTGCGCGGTGCAGTGCAATCTGTCGTGGGGTCGACGACAGCAGGTCTTCCCCCCTGAGCACGTGCGTGATGCCCATGAGGGCATCATCAACAGGGTTGGTCAGCGTATACAGCGGGGCCCCATTGGGTCGAACGACGACGAAGTCGATCGTGGAGCCCGCAGGGAAGGAGATTTCTCCTCGCACGAGATCAGGGAACGAAAGGTCAATCTCGGGAACGCGAAAACGCAATGCTGGCTCGCGTCCTTCTGCCCGAAATGCCGCACGTTGCTCGTCGGTCAGCTCGCGGTCAAAATTGTCGTAGCCCAACTGCTTCGGTCGACCACTCGCTGCATTTCGAGCATCGATCTCTTCCGCCGTGGAGAAGCTCTCGTAGAGGTATCCGGCCGCCAGGAGGCGATCCGCGATCTCACGATAGATCTCAATGCGCTCGGACTGCCGGTAGGGCGCGTGGGGGCCGCCGACATCAATTCCTTCGTCCCAGTCAAGACCGAGCCACCGTAGCGAGTCGATAATCTGCTGGTAGCTCTCCTCGCTGTCACGAGCCGCATCCGTATCTTCGATGCGGAAGACAAATGTGCCGCCCGTGTGCCGCGCATAGGCCCAGTTGAAGAGCGCAGTGCGCACCATGCCCACGTGCGGGGTACCCGTTGGGGACGGGCAGAAGCGCACACGCACGTCGCTACCGGTGGCGGTGGAAAACTGGGGTTCAACGGAAGTAGACATTGCCCCCAGTCTAGCGACGCACGAGTGAGAAGAGGCGCAGCACGAGCACTACTCCCGCGGCAACCAGCGCAGCCCCGAGGAGCGAGAGGAGGGGGAAACCACCGATTGCGAAAAGCACACCCGAAGTAGCACCGGCAAGCGCCCCAGACGCATTCATGACCGTGTCTGATTGCCCCTGTCGTTTTGGCCTGATTCCTGCCGGGGTCACCTCAGTGAGAAGCGCCGCACCCGCGACCGTCACTGCTCCCCAGCCCAGTCCGAGAAGCACGAGCCCAATCTGAATCGCAATGTGCGAGTCCCCTCCGAAGGCCGTGCACGTAACCGCCGCCGCGAGGATCCCAAAACCACCAAGGATCACCGGAGGAGATCCGAATCGACCTGCGAGCATGCCGAATACTGGAGACAGTGCGTACATTCCTGCGATATGCAAACTGATGGTGAGACCCACCAACGTGATGCTTCCACCGTGCTCGGTGATATGGAGCGGGGTCATCGCCATGATCGCAACCATCACCGCATGCGCGGTCGCAATGAGCGCGATGATCATCACCTGGGTCGAGGTCCTAGCTGCCCCCGGAACCTGAGAGAGTTCTACGCGGTTCGATCCGGAGAGGGCCATCGAAGTGCCAGCAGATTTTGCCGGAGCCGGACCAGTTTCCTGCTGGCCAGCCAATGCCCGTGCCGCCAGGAGCGGATCGGGCCGGAGCCCGAACCACGTAACCGCACCCGCGGCCGCTTGCGCAAGCAGGGTGAATACAAAGACTCCCGAAAGTTCGGGGAGGCCGAGCGACGCGCCGACAACGGCACCCGGACCGATGAGGTTTGGTCCCACCACAGCGCCGATAGTGATTGACCAGACCACCAGCGACAGATCGCGCGCTCGCCGGTCGGGAGCCGCGAGGTCGGCTGCGCTGAATCGCGCCTGCAGCTGCACCGCTGTAGCAATACCGAGCACGGCGAGCCCCGCGAGGAGAAGCAGTCCGGTATTCAGCACAGCCGCGACAATCACTATCACCGCGCCGACCACAGCGACCAGGTTGCCGAGCGACAGTGCGAGGCGGCGGCCGCGCCGTGCGGCAAGTCGAGCCAGGGGGATGCCCGCGATGGCAGCTCCCACCGCACTCATGGTGGCGGCGAGACCAGAAATTGCGGCGTTTCCGGTCACCTCGGTAATGAGGAGAGCACCCGCGGAGAAACCTGCACCGATCCCAAGCCCACCCAGAATGGTGCTCGCAGCGAGAATCAGCACCGTGCGACGCTGAACCCGCACCTGTTCCTCCGGTGTCAGCAGTGCCGCCGCGTTCGCCTCGTTCTGACGGATTTCGGGGGCGGGGCTCATGCTGCAGGCTCGAGGTGCCAGGTAGACCCATCGACGTGGGAGAGCAGTCGCTTACATAGGCGAACCTGCGGACTCTCATTCGCGGTATCCATTGATACGAGTCCAATGGTGCGATACCGAGGCGGATCGAGCGGCAGCGCCGCCGCATCGTCGGGCAGGGTACGCGCGGCGGCGAGCGCGAGCCCTGGAACCAGTGCAACAGCACCGCCAGCGGCGGCCATCGCCAGCATCGCCGGGACATTGTCAGTCTCCTGGATGATGTCGGGTTCGAAGCCATTCTCTGCGGCTGCGGCAAGGAGGTGACCCCGGCACTTCTCACAGCCCGCGATCCAGTGCTCTTCCGCGTAGTCGCCGAGGTGCGCCTCACTGACCCCCGTCGCACGATCGCGCGCGAGCACCAGGCTCACGGTCTCGCGCCAGAGCGGGGTGAACACGCTCCCTGCGGGGAGCTCCGCCGCACCTGCATAATCAAAAATCAACGCACAGTCGACCTCGCCGTCGCGCAGCAGACTCACCGCCCCCGGAGGTTCGGCTTCTCGGTACTGAAGCGAGACCTCTGGCGCTTCTTCTGCGAGGCGCCGCATTATTGCCGGAACGATGGTGGCAGAGGCCGAGGGGAAACCGACAAGCCGGAGTACTCCGCCACGTTCGCCACGCAGGTCGTCGATAGCGGCAAGTGCGGCATCGATTTCAGCCACGACGGTGCGGCCATGATCCGCCAAGATCTTGCCCGCGGTGGTCAGTCGGATACCCCGCCCTTGTCGCTCGATCAACGGCACCGCAAGGCGTGTCTCGACCCGCTTGATTCGCTGACTGACCGCGGGTTGGCTCAGGCCGAGGCTTGCTGCAGCGGCGGTGAGCGACCCGGTGGTCGCAAGCGCATGCAGAATTCTCAATTCCGTCGAGTCAATAGAGCCGAGCGGATCGGGCGTGCGGGGCGTACTCATCCCCCTATGATAATCCCGGCGATACGCAAACGCGAGACATATTCACTGAGGTTATGCGTTCGCGTTTCCCATGAGGTCCGCATCACGTCGATCCGACTCAGTAGCCACCAACTGCCCGCATGCCCCGTCGATCTCTTTGCCACGTGTATCTCGCAAAGTCGTGGGGATTCCCGCGTCGTTCAGGCGATTGACGAATTCCCGGGTAACCCCTGGCTCAGACCTCGTCCACACAGAGCCCGGAGTTGGGTTGAGCGGGATGGGATTCACATGCACCCAACCTCGACCCCGTGCGTTCAGCTTGTCGGCGAGCAGGTCTGCGCGCCAGGCATGATCGTTCATGTCTTTAATCAGCGCGTACTCGATTGAGACTCGTCGGCCGGTCTTCTCGAAGTAGCCTCGCGCCGCATCCAACACTTCATCGACCTTCCAGCGACTGTTCACCGGAATGAGTTCGTCACGAAGTTCATCATCTGGGGCGTGGAGAGATAAAGCGAAAGTGACTGGAATGTCTTCATCTGCAAGCTTTCGGATCGCGGGAGCAAGGCCGACCGTCGAAACGGTGATGCCCCGCGCGCTCATGCTCAGGCCTTCCGGACCCGGGGCAACCATCCGACGGACGGCGTTCATCACACGCTTGTAGTTGGCGAGCGGCTCTCCCATACCCATAAAGACAATGTTGTTGACGCGCTCGGGCTCAGCTCCGTTTCCGACCTCGCGGCCTCGACCCAGTCCTCCCTCGGAAATGACTCGGTTCGCCTGCACGATTTGATCCAGGATCTCAGCGGTTGACATGTTTCGGGTCAGGCCTGCCTGACCAGTCGCACAGAAGGGGCAGTTCATGCCGCACCCGCACTGGCTCGAGACGCAGAGCGTGATGCGGCCGGGGTAGCGCATAAGTACCGATTCCACCAAGGCGCCATCAAAGAGTCGCCACAGGAACTTGACCGTCGCTCCGTCGTCGGTGGTCAAACGCTTCACCTCGGTCAGAAGCGGCGGGAAAAACTCCTGCACGATCTCATCGCGACGATCGCGCGGGAGATCGGTCATGAGCTCGGGATCGGTGGTGTGGTGCACGAAGTAGTGCTGGGACACCTGCTTTGCACGAAACGCAGGAAGTCCGAGCTCTCGCATCTTCGCCTCTCGCTCCGGCAACGTGAGGTCGGCGAGGTGTGTGGGTGGTTGCTTCACCCGAGGCGAGGCGAATTGCAGGGTCGGTCGACCGTCGGGACCGGTGAGTTGCTTCCAACCCTCGGCACGAGGCCTGGCCTGCGGGCGCGTTCGCTCTGCGGACGAGACCGTGGGGATGAGTCGACCTTGGCCGGACTGCCCATCATGAGTGAGTTTCAAAGGATCCATTACTCTCTATTGTCGCAGCTTCAGCACTTAGGTCACCTGGAAGCTCGAAAACGATGAGCAACCACCACAGAAAGAGCGCACACAGCGCAATCACCAGCACCCACCCGACAGTCAACGGAAGCATCGTGAGCAATAGCGCCACCAGAGCGATGAGCAACACTCGCGTGAGCACCCTGAGTTTCACGAGCCAGGTACCCACTGCTTCAGAGCGCAGACCCCACTCAGTGAACCGGCGCTGCACCTGTGTTGTCGTCACCGCGATCCTCGCCCGAAGCGCGGTAGACCTGCGAGATCCGCCGAAACTGAGACCAAGAACGGCGAGGACCAATCCGAAGATGAGGATCACGGAGGCCACAGATCGCAATCCGCTTACGACCTGCGAAAACAGCACGGCGAGCGCTTCGGCCCCAATGCCAATGGAGGGGGCCTGTGATCTCAGCACCGCAGCCACAACTTCGAACAGCACCAGCATGGCCACGGACCCGATCATCAAGCCCACGCCCGCTCCACAGACGGCTCGCGAACGGCGGGGCGCAGTCAGTATGCCGGCGATCAATAGCACTGCGGCGATAACCGGCAGCCACCAACCGAGCAGTGCGGTCAATGTCACCGCAAGTGCCAGCGTCGGCAGTGCATCGCTCTGAGCGATGGTGAGCTCGGCTTGAATGACAGGAATGGCAGCGGCAAACGCAAAGCCCCGATCACTGAGAGAGTCCTTCACCGCCTCGATAATCGGGGCGAGCTGAATCGCGACAGCTCCGGAGCTGTCGATCGTCAACGTATTCCCGGTGTCCGTATTCTGGCTCGCTGCTGCGAGGAAGGCGCGATGACTCACACGCAGTGCCTGCTCCCACGCCACGGCGAAAACGTCAGAGTTCACGGCTTGCGACACCCCTGCAGATACCGCCCCACGCATCCCATCTGCAGCTGGCTGACGCAGAAGGTTGAGCGCAGCGCTAGCGGTATCTGGAAGCCCGAGCCCAATCACACCGTCAAACACCGCATCCGTCAATCCATCGATATCGAGCTCAGTATTGATCACATTTGAGACCTGTGTGGTGATCTCCTCCTGTATCGCGGGATGCTCCGCGAGTGGCGCAAAGGTCTCAATGAACCGACCTTCGTCAAGGAGTTGGCTCTCAGCCCAAGTCGCGAGAACGCCAAAAGGAACCAGGATCGCGGCGAGGGAAATACAGAGCGCTGCGATGATCGTGCGGACCCGCATCTTCCGGCCCGAAGTTGTGCCGGAAGCTGCAACAGTCGCGCGCAATCGATGGTTTTCTTCCTCAAGGTGCCGTACCCGAGTTGCGAGGTCTGCCCCATCGGAAGTTGTCACTGAAGACCATCCTCTCTCAGTTCACTCGTCTGCCGAGTGACCTGAGATTCACACTACTGAATTGCGCAGAATACCGATTCCCTCGATCTCAACTTCGACCACATCGCCCGGCTCAAGTGGACCAACTCCAGCGGGGGTGCCAGTCAGAATCACATCGCCCGGCAGGAGCGTGAACGCCTGTGACGCGTGCGCAACGATCTTTGCGATGGAGTGGATCAACTGAGCGGTTGAGCCGCTCTGGCGGACATCACCATTCACTCGGGTCTCAATATGCGCATCGGCGAGATCAAGATCGGTTTCAATGACGGGCCCCAGCGGGCAGAAAGTGTCAAAGCCTTTGGCCCTCGCCCATTGACCATCCTTCACCTGCAGGTCCCGGGCGCTGACATCATTTGCGCATGTGAAACCGTACACAACCTCAAGTGCACGCTCCTCCGGGACTTCCTTCGCGACGGCACCGATGACTACCGCAAGCTCACCCTCATGCTCCACCCGCTGAGAGATGCTCGGGCGAACAATCGTGTCATCGGGACCGATCACCGAGGTGTTGGGTTTGAGGAACAAAAGCGGCTCTTCCGGTGCCTCACCGCCGGTCACGTCTTTCATTTCCTCGACGTGGGCCAGATAGTTTTTCCCGATGCCGATGATCTTCGATCGTGGAATCACGGGGGCGAGGAGCTTGACATCTTCAAGGCGAAAGCGGCGCCCAGTGGTCTCATATCCGGCGACCATCGGGTCTGCGACGAGTTCGACGAGTTCGACACCCTCACCGTGCTCGGCTTGGTCAAGTACGCCAAAGGTGATTGCGTCGTGAGTGCGGAAGCGCGCGACCTTCATTTCCCGTTGCCCCCGACCACTACCCGAGATACCCAGCCGAATCGATCTTCGACCGTACCGAATTGGATGCCGGTGAGTTGCTCACGCAACGACATCGTGAGTTCACCCGGGGCTTGGTCGCCGAAATCAACGAGCACCCCCCGCTCGCTTTCCAAGCGTGCGATGGGGGTGATCACTGCCGCAGTGCCACACGCGAATGCTTCGACGATCGATCCGTCAGCTACGCCCGCCTGCCACTCGCTCACCGTAACTTCGCGTTCCTCAACAGTCTGCCCACGATCTTTGGCCAGCTGGATAAGACTGTCGCGTGTGATTCCCGCCAGAATATTTCCATTCAGTCGGGGCGTGATCAGGGTGCCATCTGCGCGCACCAAGAACAGATTCATCCCCCCCAGTTCATCGATGGTGTCGGTGGTGTTCGAGTCTGTGAAAAGTACCTGTGCACACCCATGTTCTTGGGCGACACGGGTGGGGAGCAGCGAGGCTGCGTAGTTTCCTCCGCACTTCGCGGCCCCAGTTCCTCCGTGTCCGGCTCGCGAATGACTCTCAGAGAGCCAGATCGACACAGGTTTCACACCGCCCGTGAAGTACGGACCGGCCGGGCTCGCGATCACCATAAAGCGAGCGCGTTCTGCAGCGCGCACCCCAAGGAAACTCTCATCGGAGATCATGAACGGGCGAAGATACAGGCTCTGGTCCGGGCCCCGCGGCACCCATTCGGCATCAATCGTAATCAATTCGTTGACCGCACGGACGAAGAGATCCACTGGCAATTCGGGCAACGCTAGTCGCCGTGCGCTCTCGTTCAAACGCTGAGCGTTCGCCTCCGCGCGGAACGTGACGATGTCGCCATTCGGGTGACGGTACGCCTTCATCCCTTCGAAAATCTCTTGCCCGTAGTGCAGCACAGACGATGCAGGATCCATGGGAATAGGCCCGTATGGCACGACCTCTGCGTCATGCCAACCAATTTCGCGATCCCAGATGATGGAGACCATATGATCGGTGAACCGCTTCCCGAATCCCGGGTCTTCGAGGATTGCGAGTCGCTCGGCCGCGGGCAGCCGGCTGGCCTCGGTGTGTGTAAATGTGAGATCGGTCATGACGAGTGCTTTCTGCCGAGCAAAGCGGCGATGCTAGTGATGCGTAGGGGTTCTGGCGTCAGTGGGGAGTGATTCTCGCGATAATGGCATCACCGATGTCGCGGGTGGATCGCGGAACGCTCCCCCGCGCCGCCAGATCCTCCCGCACCGCGTCGCGCACCCGGTCGCCCAGTTCTGGGAGTTCCAGGTGGTCAAGCATGAGGCCCGCGGATAGAATCGCCGCGGTCGGATCAGCGATCTGCTGCCCAGCGATGTCGGGGGCGGAGCCGTGCACCGGTTCAAACATGCTGGGAAATGATCCCGTGGGGTTGATATTTCCCGACGCGGCAAGGCCGATACCCCCACCGATCGCGCCAGCGAGATCGGTCAAGATGTCACCAAAAAGGTTGTCAGTTACGATGACGTCAAAACGTGCCGGGTCTTGCACCATGTGAATCGTCGCGGCATCGACGTGCATGTAATCGACGGCGATTTCTGGGAAATCCGCGGCCACCGCCTGCACAATGCGTTGCCAGGTCGAACCAGCATGGACAAGGACATTGGTCTTGTGCACCCACGTGAGCTTTTTCCGAGGGCGACGGGATGCGGTCTCGAAGGCGTAGCGTACGACGCGCTCCACACCAAAGGCGGTGTTGACCGAGACCTCCGTCGCAACCTCGGCGGGCGTGTGCGGGCGCAGCCGACCGCCATTACCGGCATACGGACCCTCGGTCCCCTCGCGAACGACGACAAAATCGACCTCCCCCGGGTTCGCGAGTGTGGAGACAACTCCGGGGAAGAGCTTGCACGGGCGCACATTTGCGTAATGGTCAAAGTCGAAGCGCAGCTTCAAGAGAAGGCCACGTTCAATATTTGCTTCTTTCAGGCGAGGGTCGCCCGGCACCCCTCCGACTGCACCGAACAAGATAGCCTCGTGCTCCGCGAGCCTGGTCTGCTCGCCTTCGGGAAGCGTGTCGCCCGTGCGAAGGTATCTTTCCGCCCCGAGTTCGAAGAACGTGCGATTGAAGGACACCTCGGTGCCAGCTACAACCGCGTCAAGCACTCGATTCGCCTGATCGATCACCTCCGGCCCGATGCCGTCGCCGGGAATCACTGCAAGCCGAATGCTGCGGGTCACTGGGGCTCCTTTTCGCTAACTGTTCTCAGCACAAGGCGGCGCGCTGAAGCATCACCTAGCCTACTCCCGCGCCTGAGGGCGGTAGGCTATTACTCGCTCGCGCGAGTGGCGGAATTGGCAGACGCGCTGGATTTAGGTTCCAGTACTCTCGGGTGTGGGGGTTCAAGTCCCCCCTCGCGCACCATCGATACTGGCGATTCGCCGTTCCTTTCGGAGTCACCAGCCCTCGGTCAGCACCCGGTCGAGCGCCGCGACCACAAAGTCCGCGCTCTCGGCGCTGAGCGTCAGGGGCGGCTTCACTTTGAGCACGTTCGAACGCTCGGAAGTGGTGAGCACGATCACTCCGAGCTCACGCAACCGCTCGCAGATCGCCGCGGCCTCCTGCGTCGCGGGCTCCAGTGTCTCGCGATCCCGCACCAGTTCGACCCCGAGGTAGAGGCCCTCACCGTGGATCGGCCCAATGATCTGGTGCTTTTCCGCGAGCGCACGGAAGCCGGCCGCGAGGCGACCCCCGACGATGCGGGCGTTCTCCTGCAGTCCCTCGTCGCGCATCGCATCGAGCACCGCGAGGCCCACCCGGCAACTCAGCGGGTTTCCGCCAGCGGAGGAAAAGAACTGGCCCTGGGTGGCAAGAGCATCGGCGATCCGCTTGGAGGTGATGACACCGCCGATCGGGAAGCCGTTGCCCATCGGCTTCGCGATGGTCACGATGTCGGGAATGACACCCGACTGCTCGAAGCCCCAGAAGCTTGACCCCATGCGACCAAAGCCCACTTGCACCTCGTCGGCGATGCACAGGCCGCCCGCTGCCCGCACTCGCGCGTAGGCATCGGCGAGGTAACCCTCCGGAAGCAGCACGCCGCCGGCGTTGCCGAGCACCGATTCGCAGATGAATGCCGCGACATCCCGACCTTCTTCGCCAAGCGCCTGCAGATCGGCACCGAGATCCGCCGCGTACCGCGGCCCCGTGCCCTCGCCGCGGTAGGTACCGCGGAACCGGTTCGGCACGTCGGAAACGTGCACCCAGTCCGGACGGTTCTGCAGTGCGTAGGGGTTGTCATAGGCGGAGGTGGTGACCGCATCCGATGCCATGGTCCAGCCATGGTAGGCCTCGCGTAACGCCACAACGGTCTTGCGACCAGTCGCCGCCTGCGCCAGCCGCAGAGCGAGATCGACGGCCTCTGATCCACTATTCACCAGCAGGACCGTATCGAGGCCGCTGTTCTTCGGCAGCAGCGCGAGGAGCCGCTCACTGTACTCGGCGAGTTCTCGATAGAGGAAGCGAGAGTTCGTGTTCAGGATGCGGATCTGGCGATTGACCGCATCGGCCACCCCCGGATGCCCGTGGCCGATGCCGGTGACGTTGTTGACCATATCGATGTATGCCCGGCCGGTCGTGTCGACCAGGTGATGCCGCCAGCCCCGCTCGATCAGCATGGGGCGCTCGTAGTACCGCTCTTGCGCCGAGGCGAAGATGTGCTCGCGGCGGCGCTGCTCATCGGCCGCCTCGTCGCGCTGCGCAAGTGCGGGAAGCCCCAGAAGCGACGCCGGGTCGTGGGTGAATCGCCGCCAGGCTGGCACCCGATCGGGCAGGGCGAACATCGGCGGGGCATGCTCGGCGGTCTCCACTGGAACCGGCGCATCTACCCGAAGGAGACTCACCGTGATGGGACGAGGTTCCGCGGACCGTGCGAGCGCTCCGATGCCCGCCCCGGCACGGAGCGCCACACCGGGGCGGGCATCAGGCAGCACTCCCGAAATGCGCAGACGCCAATCGGCATCAAGCTCGAGCATGATCGAATCCGCACTGACAACGCTCACGCGCGCATCCACCGGCGCGGTCACTTCGAGAGCCTCTCCCCCGGCCATCCAGACCTCGGTGACCGTCGGCCAGGTTGCGGCAGGGTCAGCTGCGTCAACAACCGTGCGAGTCAGTCGGTAGACGCCATAGGGGAATACCGCGGCGTGTGCGCCGCCCGCAAGTGCGTCTGCGACGAGGCGAGACTCGGCGTTTCCTGCCATCCATTTCCCCGCGTCGAGGGTTTCGGATTCGAAACTCGGGTCGAGGATGCGCACCTCCCCCGTGAGACCGGGAAGCAGCGCCTTGAGGGGATGCACCCCCGCTCCCGTGGGAGTGCTCACCACTGCGAGGCCCGCACCTGCCGCGCGGCCGGGAAATCCCAGTCGTGCGAGCACAAGTTCGGTGGCCTCGACGAGCGGCACCGCGGTGGCGGCATCGAAGATCGCCTGCTCACCCGCGACCCGATCTCGAGCGTAGACGTTGTCGCCGTCGATCTCCAGCTGTCGCCATCCGCTCGCCACGAGGACGGTCGCGCGGAGTACGACCAGCGGCCAGAGCGCACGGGCTTCGGCACCCGTCAGCGGGGCCGATTCATGGAACGACGCGATCGTCTCGAGTGCCCGCAGGGGCCGTGCGGGTTCGTGATGCAGCATCGAGGCCACCGCGACCGCGAGCTCCGCCACGCGCCACCCGTATGCGAGGTCGCCAAGATCGAGCACGGTGTGCGGATGGAGCCGCGAGTCTTCCCCGCGATGACCCATGACGTTGTCATCGGTGAGATCGCCGTGGATCGCCTGCACGGAAAGCGCGTCGGCGACCGGAGCGAGCGCGTGCTGGGCATCCGCAGCAGCGGCGAGCACGCGAGCGCGCAGCGCGTGATCCGCTATCGACGCAGCCAGTTTCCGGGTTTCGGTGTACGCCACTCGCATGTCCCACATGTGTGCGCGGTCAAGCCCGGGGTGAACGAGCCCTTCGAGGGCCCGCACCGATGCGGCGGCGAGCGCACCGAATTCCGCGAGCACCCCCGGAGCGAGGTATCCGTGTTCGACCATGGCCTCACCCGCCGCAAACTCGCTGCGCCGCACGGCGAAGTCGCCAAAGCGCTGCGTCAACTCGCCGTTGAGCCCGGGCAACACCGAGGCGACTGCAACTCCGGCCGCCCGATACGCCTCAAGCGCAGCGTGCTGTCCGTCTCGTGCCTCATCGCCGAAGACCGGATTATCAATTCTGAGGACGCTCCGAGCGCCGCTCGGTTCCTCGAGGAGGAAGTTCCGATCTTGGTTGCTTCCGAGCTCGGTCGCCACAACAGTCAGGCCGTAGCTTTCGCGCGCAATGCGTTCGGCATCGGCTTCGGTAACGGCTGGGCGGATCAACCCGCCCGTGAACTGCTCGGACATTGCGTCTTCCTTCTCGGTCTCTCGTCAGCGCTTCGTTACTGTGCGGTGAGCTGCTGGATTTCTGGTGCGAGCGCGGTGAACGCGCGTCGGCGGTGCGACTCGGCATCCTTCTCCGCCGGGCTCAGCTCGGCAGCCGAGCGCATCTCACCATGAGGCAGAAAGACTGGATCATACCCAAACCCTCCCGCGCCTGCAGCCTCGCGGAGGATCGACCCGGCCCACTCCCCACGCACCACCCGTTCACTCCCGTCGGGTGTCACGAGCGCCGCAGCACACACGAAGGCAGCACCGCGATGCCCATCGGCAAGGTCACCCAGCTGCCACAGCAGGAGTTGCACGTTCGCCTCATCGCTGCGGGCGGGACCCGCCCACCTGGCAGAAAAGATGCCGGGGCTGCCGCCGAGGACCTCGACAGAGATCCCCGAGTCGTCGGCGAGCGCCGGCAGACCCGTGTGTGATGCCGCCGCGCGTGCCTTAATCAGGGCGTTCTCCTCGAACGTCACCCCGGACTCGATTGGCTCTGGCCCGTCGTACCCGATGAGCTCGATGCCGGGCACCAACGGCGCAAGGATTCTCCGCAGTTCCTCGAGCTTGTGAGCGTTGTGCGAGGCGAGCACGATTCGCGTGGTCACAGTGAGCCTTCGAGCGCCGCCCGCTGCATCTGTCGGAGTTCGGCAGTGGATACCAGCGCCAGGTCGAGCAGCGCGTCGAGTTCAGCGCGGTTGAATGGCGCGCCCTCTGCGGTCCCCTGCACCTCGATGAAATCGCCCGATCCAGTGACGACCACATTCATATCGGTCTCGGCACGCACATCTTCGACGTATGCCAGGTCGCTCATCGGCACACCGTCAATAATGCCGACGGAGACCGCCGCAACGCTGTCGGTGAGGGGCACAGCTTTTCTCGCGATGTGGCCAGCGGCACGCGCCCACTCGATCGAATCGGCGAGTGCGACATAGGCTCCCGTGATCGCCGCCGTGCGTGTGCCTCCATCGGCCTGCAGCACATCGCAGTCGATGACCAGGGTGTTCTCTCCCAGGGCCTTCATGTCGACCACTGCCCGCAGGCTGCGGCCGATCAGACGTGAGATCTCGTGGGTGCGCCCGCCGAGTTTGCCCTTCACCGATTCACGCTGCATGCGTTCGTTGGTGGATCGCGGGATCATCGAGTATTCGGCCGTCACCCACCCCGTGCCCTTGCCACGAAGCCACGGCGGAACGCCCGGGGTGAACGAGGCGGTGCACAGCACACGCGTATCGCCGAAGGAAATGAGCGCGCTCCCCTCGGCCTGCTTGCTCCACCCGCGCTCAATGGTCACTGGGCGCAACTGCGATGCGGTGCGCCCGTCGGCGCGGTTTGGCTCACTCATAACACTCTTTCGGTTTGTTTTTCGCAACAAGTGGATCAGTCGACAGCTGGAGGGTCAATACCCGATCCAGACAGAGAACACCCGGGTGGATTCGGCCCTATTGTGGCAGTTGGATGGCACCCGTGTGGAGCAGATCCACTGATTCGATGCCAATGCCAAGCATGCGCCGGGCAAGTTCAACAAACTTCGCCGTGTCTGCGCCGGTGGCCTCGTACCTCAGGCTCGGCTCCCCCGCCGTAGGGTCACGAAGGAGGTCTCGCTCGGTGAGCACCCGGTAGACCTCTCGCGCGGTCTCGATGTCACTCGAAACCAGCGCAACGTCGGCACCCACGACCTGTCCGATCGCCCCTCGCAAAAACGGGTAGTGGGTACACCCGAGTACCAGGGTGTCGATGTCGTGTTCGACAAGCTCTGAGAGGTACTCGCGGGCGATCTCGAGCACTTCCGCACCACTGGTCTGCCCAGACTCCACGAGTTCGACAAAACGAGGACAGGCTTGGGTCGAGAGCGAGATCTCGGGGCGCATGCTGAACAGGTCGTCATAAACGCGCGACTGGATCGTGGTCTGCGTGCCGATGAGACCCACGCGCCCATTGCGGGTAATCGACATTGCGCTTCGTACCGTCGGGCCGATCACTTCAACGACCGGCACGTCATAGCGTTCGTGCGCGTCACGCAGCATTGCGGCGCTCGCCGTATTGCAGGCAATGACCAGCATCTTTACGCCCTGGTCGACGAGCCCGTCGAGAATTTCCAGAGAAAAGCGTCGCACCTCGGCGATCGGACGCGGTCCGTAGGGGGTGTGGGCGGTGTCTCCGACGTAAATCATCGATTCACCAGGCAGGAGATCGCGAATGGCCCGGGCGACGGTGAGCCCACCGACTCCCGAGTCAAATACTCCGATCGGCGCGTCGTTCGCAGTTCCGTGCGTGCTCACCTCATCAGCCTATCGCTTGGGCCCTCGGACGTTCGGGCATCAGTGAATCCAAGACTTCCGGTGAAACTCTGTGAGCCCGTGCTCATTGATGCCCAAGTAGTGCGCCTGTGCCCCATAGCCTTTGTTGGAGTCCCAGCCGTAGTGGGGATGCGACAGGTGCGCCTCCCGCATGACGGCATCGCGATCCACTTTTGCCCGCACCGATGCCGCAGCCACGCTCGCACAGCTTCGATCGGCACCCACCCGCGTGCGCACGGTGAGCGGCGTACGCAGAGCGGGGGTCAGCCAGTCATGCGACCCATCGACCAAGATCAGCGCCTGTTGCACCGCAACCCCCGAGTCGTGGAGTGTCAGCAGCGCGCGGCGGGCCGCCTCGCCCAATGCCCAGACGATTCCCCGCTCGTCAATCTCGGCAGCCGACGCGTACCCCACGGCGCCCGCGCCCCACGCGGCCACGAGTGGCGCCAGCGTCTCCCTGCGTTTCTCGCTCAGGAGCTTCGAGTCGCGAAGCCCCTCGGGAAAGCTCGGCGTGCCAGCGACGACGGCGTGCGCCCCCACCGCGACGGGCCCCGCTACCGCTCCACGCCCGACCTCATCTATCCCAATGACGAGCGGCACTCCGTCTGCGAAACAGGCAGACTCGAACTCCAGCGTGGGATCTTTCGAAGCGTCACTCGGGGGCATCGGCCTCGCCCGTGGGCGACTCGTTCGTTCCTGAAGTCTCTGATTGGGCAGCCTCGGAAACGCCGAGAAAGGTGTCGGGGTAATTGCCCAGCACACTCAGACGATCGAGCGGCCAGTTGAGCACGAATGCACGCCCGACGATCTCTTCCTCGGAGACGAAGCCCTTGCCAGGTTGATCCTGGTTGTACCTGGAGTCTCGACTGCTATAGCGGTTGTCGCCCATCACCCAAACCGAGCCGGCCGGCACCACCACGTCGAAGTCCATTTCGGAGACGCGGGTGATGCCCTCGGGAACTACGACATACGGTTCGGTGAGCGGCACCCCATTTACCGTCACCCGACCGTCCGCGTCGCAGCACACCACATGGTCGCCGCCGATACCGATCACCCGTTTAATGACGTAGTCGGCGCTCGTGTCTGCGGCAAGCCCGACGGTCTGCAGAAGCTGTTCGATCGGGCCTGGAGTGGCACCGGTCACACTGATCGGGAGGTTCAGCCACCCACCTGGATCACGAAACACAACGACGTCACCCCGCTGCACATCGACGATCTCGGGAACCAGTTGGTTCACCAGGATGCGATCGTTCACCTCGAGCGTTCGTTCCATGGAACCGGAGGGAATATAGAAGCTCCGAACTAGGAATGTCTTGAGCAGGAACGACACCACGAAGGCGACGAGCAAGATGATGAGCAGGTCTCGGAGGAACCGCAGGATGCCGCCACCAAGGGTGCGTTCGGCGCTGGCTGGTACATCGGTCATGAGGCTCCGGGAATTCGATCGACGAGCGGGATGCGAGGCCGCGAGACGCTGTGATCCACTGTATCGATAAGTGGATGACTCCCACTGGGAGGTCTCAACACACAACAGGCTCCCACCCGAAAACGGGGGGAGCCTGAGTGCGTCTCAAGGGGGCGACTAGAAGTCGCGCTTCTCCTTGACCTTGGCCTTCTTGCCGGTGAGGCTACGCAGGTAGTACAGCTTCGCGCGGCGCACATCGCCGCGGCTGACGACCTCGATCTTCTCGATCGCTGGGGTGTGGACGGGGAACTTACGCTCGACACCCACCTGGAAGCTGATCTTGCGCACTGTGAACGTCTCGCGTACACCCTCGCCGTGGCGGGAGATCACGATGCCCTGGAACACCTGGATACGCGAGCGGTTACCTTCAACGATGTTGACGTGTACCTTCACGGTGTCACCGGCGCGGAAATCGGGAATGTCGCTCTTCAGCGACGGGGCATCGACAAGGTCGAGCTTCTGCATGATTGTCTCTCTCTGCGCCCGCCGCAAGTCGGCACGCAAATGAATAGTGGTGAAAGCTAAGTGTGATTCACGGTGTGTGCGGACCCTCGCGGCAGTGCCGCACCGTGGCACAAGTGTCTATTATGCCACAGATTTTGGGTGTGGATCGGCGCTTAGGCTTCGGGGGGAAGCAGCTCGGGGCGCACCTGGCGCGTGCGCTCGATCCGCTGCTCGTGACGCCACGCAGCGATTGCTGCGTGATTGCCACTGAGAAGCACTTGCGGCACATCGCGACCTCGCCACGACGGCGGCTTCGTGAAGCTCGGGTATTCGAGAAGCCCGTCTTCGTGAGACTCCTCGACGAGACTCTCGGGGTTTCCGACGACGCCGGGCAGGAGGCGCCCGATCGCCTCGATCATCGCAAGGGTCGCGACCTCACCACCGTTGAGCACATAGTCGCCTAGGCTCACGAGCCGCACACGACCGCGGTCAGCGTATTCGTCGACGACGCGCTGGTCGATACCCTCGTAGCGCCCGCAGCCAAATATCAGATGACGTTCTGTGGCGAGTTCGCGGGCCATCGCCTGAGTGAACACGTCGCCCGCCGGTGACGGGAAGATGATGAGCGGCTCGGCGGATCCGTTCCCCGAATCTGGTTCAGACACAGCCTCGGAATGAGATGTGGCCAGGATCGCGTCAAGTGCAGACCCCCAGGGCTCGGGCTTCATCACCATGCCGGCACCGCCACCGGTTGGGGTATCGTCGACGGTGCGGTGCCGGTCAAAGGCGAAACCACGGAGGTCGTGCACCTGCACGTTGAGGAGGCCACGCTCTTTCGCCTTGCCGAGCAGCGAGAGTTCAAGCGTGTCGAAATACCCCGGGAAGATCGTCACGATGTCGATCTTCATACCGTGTCGGCCTCTTCGCTCGAGGACTCGCTCGACGTGCCGATCTCCTCCGGTTGTGCGCTGTCTTCGGGCAGTTCTTCGAAGAGCCCCTCAGGTGGGGTGACAGTAACGACCCCGGTTTCCAGATCAACGCTGGGCACGATTGCCTCGACGAACGGCACGAGCACGATACCGTTCGCCGTCTTCACTGCGAGCAGATCCTGAGCCGGAAAATGCTGCACCTCAGCCACGGTGCCCACTGTGACACCGTCGCGACGCACGTCCAGACCCTTGAGTTGATGGTCGTACCAAGCATTTTCTTCTTCGCCTGCCTCAACCGCAGCCTCATCAATCCAAAGAATGGCCCGCACGATGCTCTCTGCAGCGGAACGATCGGCAACTTCTGCGAAGAAGCCGACGGGAACCCCGTTGAACCAACGCAGCTCGCGCAGCACGATGGTGCGGCCAAACCACTCAGAATCGTCGGGAACCTGGAGGTGAAACACTGCCCCTGGAACGAACCGCATTTCGGGATTGTCCGTGTAGAGCTCGAGCTTTATTCCACCCTTGAGCCCATGCGGCTTGGTCAAGCGGCCAACGCGCAAGCTCCCCGGCCCCTCTGAGGGACGGGGAGCTTGCGCGCGCCTGGGAGCGTCAGACATTACGCACTTTCGTTCGCGTCGGTATCGACCACGTCTATGCGCACGCGACGGCCTTCGCTCATCGCGCCGATCACGGTGCGCAGCGATTGTGCGGTGCGACCGCCGCGACCGATCACACGACCGAGATCGCTCGGATGCACGCGCACCTCAAGCAGCTCGCCACGCGCAGTGTCACTGCTTTCGACGCGCACCTCATCGGGATGTTCAACGATCCCCTTCACGAGGTGCGTCAGTGCCGCAGCCAGCGATACCGCCACAGTCTTACGCCTCGGTCGTCTCGGCCTCTGCGGCCTCGTCAGCGGGAGCCTCTGCGGGAGTTTCGACTGCCTTTTCGGTCTTGGGGCGAAGCACGGGCTTCTTCGAGGCGTTGACCTCAAAGACCGGCTTGGGCTCGACTGGCAGCACCTTCGACTCGGTGTCACCCTTCCCGGTGAACTTGCCCCAGTCGCCGGTCAGCTTCAGGATCGCGGCGACCTGCTCAGTCGGCTGCGCGCCAACGCTCAACCAGTACTGCGCGCGCTCGCTGTTCACCTCAATGAACGAGGGCTGCTCGGTGGGGTGGTACTTGCCGATCTCCTCGATCACGCGACCGTCGCGCTTGGTGCGCGAGTCAGCCACGACGATGCGGTAGTAGGGTGCGCGAATCTTGCCGAGACGCTTGAGGCGAATCTTTACTGCCATGAGGGCTCCTTCAACAGGTGTAAACGACGCCGCGCCGAAGCGACGCGGAAGCCTGACGCGCAGTGTGCGCGAACCGATCAATCCTCCCATGAACTTGGTTGAAATGCAATTTATGTCTCGACCTGGGATTTTGTGGCCGTTCTATACATCAAAGTAGTCTGGAGCCCCACGGCACACCTGGGAGGCACCGATGTCGATTGCGTTCGCACCGTCCCCTCGATCCACGCTCGGGATCGAGTGGGAGTTGGCCCTGGTCGACCGCAATACCCGCGCTCTGTCATGCGTGGCTCCCCAGATCCTCTGCGACTTGCGGCACCAGTATCCGACCAACGCTTTTCCGCACGTGGCTAGTGAGTTGCTCGAGAACACCGTCGAACTGGTCACGGCACCCCACGCACGGGTGGGCGACGCGACTGCGGATTTACGCACCCTGGCCGGTGCCGTGCAAGCGGTTGCAGCGGATCACGGCGCGACGCTGATCGGCTCGGGAAGCCATCCGTTTAGCCGCTGGGAGGAACAGACCGTCACCCCGAGCGAACGATACGACCGCTTCATCGAACGCTACCGCTGGTGGGGCAGGAACATGCTCATTTGGGGGGTGCACGTGCACATCGGAGTGGATCGGAAGGATCGTGTGGTGCCGCTCATGCACGCACTTCTCGCCCATCTCCCCCACCTGCTGGCACTCTCCGCTTCCAGCCCCCTGTGGGCTGGCGAAGCCACCGGGTACGCGTCCAATCGCACCCTCATGTTCCAGCAGCTTTCGACGGCCGGACTCCCTTGGGATTTCGACGAGTGGGGCGATGTCGAGCGGGTGCTCGCTGACCTCGCAAAAACGAGCATTATCGCGGAGCCAACCGAGGCCCGCTGGGACATTCGACCGGCGCCGCGCTGGGGCACCATCGAGGTTCGAGCGTGCGATGGCGCATCGACGCTCGCGGAGATCGGCGCTCTGGCCGCGCTCGCCCAGTGCATGACGGAGCATTTCCAAACCATCCTCGACCGCGGCGAGAGCCTCCCCCGCCTCCAGCCCTGGTTCGTGCGCGAGAACAAATGGCGCGCAGCGCGCTACGGTCTCGATGCACAGATCATCGTCGACAGGCACGGTTCGGAAATGGCGCTGCGAGAGCACCTGAGCGAACTGATCACCACGCTCACCCCCATCGCTCATCGGTTGGGCTGCGCCGCCGAACTCGCGGACGTCACTCGTGTGCTGCGCTTCGGCAGTAGCGCCGAACGTCAATTGGCTGTATTTGAGGCGCACGGACGGGGGCCCGAGGCCCTCCGGGTGGTCGTTGACTCACTCATAGGAGAGTTCGAACACGGCCTGGCGCTGTAGCTAGCGCAGCCCCTTGCCCAGCATCTGCTGCAGTTGCGCCAGGTCTTGCTCCGAGGGCTGAGCGGAGGTGCCGCCGAGCCCAAATCCTGACCCCGCGGGAGCGGATCCCGAGCTCCCGGAACCCAGTTCTGCCTGCTGAGCACGCTTGGCCGGGTTGCCGGATCGGGACGACCCCTTCTTCTTGGCCTGCGGCTTCTTCTTACCGCCGTGTCCCATTCCTGGCATGGGCCCCATGCCAGGAATCTGTGGCACACCCCCGCGCGCAACCGTCTTCATCATCTTCGCAGCCTGTTCGAATCGCTGCACCAGCGAGTTCACCTCAGTGACGGTCATCCCTGACCCCTTGGCGATGCGGAGCCTGCGCGACCCGTTGAGTACCTTCGGGTTCTGCCGCTCCGCTGGTGTCATCGACTGGATAATGGCCTCGGTGTGGATGATCTCACGCTCGTCGAAGTTCTCGAGCTGTTCCTTCATCTTGCCCATGCCCGGCAGCATGCCCATCATCTTCTTCAGGGATCCGGCACCACGCAGCTGCTGCATCTGCTTCAAGAAGTCGTCGAGCGTGAACTGATCGTTCGCGAGCTTATCCGCAACCTGACGCGCCTCATCTTCGTCGAAGGCTTGTTGCGCCTGCTCGATGAGGGTGAGCACGTCTCCCAAGTCGAGGATTCGACTGGCCATCCGGTCGGGGTGGAAGGGTTCAAAATCTGCAAGCCCCTCGCCTGTGGAGGCAAAGAGGATCGGTCGCCCGGTGAGGCTCCGGATCGACAGGGCCGCACCGCCGCGGGCATCTCCGTCGAGTTTCGTGAGCACCACACCCGTGAAGTCAACGCCCTCTTGAAACGCCTGTGCGGTGGCAACCGCATCTTGACCGATCATTGCGTCGATGACAAAGAGCACTTCGTCAGGGTTCGTCGCCTTCCGAATGTCAGCTGCCTGGCGCATCAGTTCGGCATCAACGCCGAGTCGGCCAGCCGTATCGATAATGACGAAGTCGTGCAGCTTTGTCTTCGCCTCGGCAACACCCTGTTTCGCGACCCGCACTGGGTCGCCCACTCCGTTGCCCGGCTCTGGAGCAAAGATCGCGACGCCCGCCTGCTCGGCAACCACACCGAGCTGGGTCACCGCGTTCGGTCGCTGCAGATCGCAAGCCACCAGCATCGGGGTGTGCCCCTGATCCTTCAGCCACTTGGCCAGCTTTCCCGCCAGCGTCGTCTTACCCGCGCCTTGCAGGCCCGCCAGCATGATGACAGTGGGGGGATTCTTTGCAAACTGCAATCGGCGCTGCTCGCCACCGAGGATGCCGATCAGCTCCTCGTTCACGATCTGCACCACCTGCTGCGCCGGATTCAGCGCCTTGTTCACTTCGTCTCCGAGCGCTCGCTCGCGCACCTTCGCGGTAAACGCCTTCACCACTTCGAGCGCGACGTCGGCCTCGAGCAGCGCGCGGCGGATCTCCCGCACCGTGCCGTCAATATCAGCCGCAGAGAGCTTGCCCTTGGTGCGAAGGTTCTTGAAGGTGTCGGTCAGACGGGCCGAGAGGTTTCCGAAAGTTGCCATGGTGGCTCAATTCTAGCGGGGTGTCTTCGCGCTCACCCGATGAGCTGCTGTGCAAAGACGTGTGGAGTGAAGCCGGTAAGGTCTCCGATCCCCTCACCCTGGCCAATCAATTTGATAGGAAGGCCCGTCTTCTGCTGCACCGCAAGCACAAATCCACCCTTGGCCGACCCATCAAGCTTGGTGAGAACGAGACCCGTGACACCGGCGTGCTCGATGAATGCCTCCGCTTGGGCGAGCCCGTTCTGGCCGGTCGTCGCGTCAAGCACCAGCAGCACCTCGGCAATGGGTGCCTGCTTTTCAATCACTCGACGCACCTTCGAGAGCTCATCCATCAGACCACCTTTTGTCTGCAAGCGTCCGGCGGTGTCGATGATCGCAACGTCGTGCCCGTCGCGGATGGCGCGCTCGACCGTCTGGAACGCCACGGATGCCGGATCCTGACCGTGCTGCTGCGGCCGCACGATGTCGACGCCCGCGCGATCAGCCCACGTTGCGAGTTGCTCCACCGCGGCCGCACGAAACGTGTCTGCGGCACCCACGACGACGCGTTTGTCGAACGTCGTCAGATACTTGGCGAGTTTGCCAATGGTGGTCGTCTTCCCCACCCCGTTGACTCCGACGACAAGCACCACAGCCGGGCGTTCCGACAAGCGCAGGGTCGGATCGAAGCTTGCGAGTCGAGCCTCGATTGCTTCGCGCAGCATGCGGCGCAACTCTTTCACCTCGGTGACCCTGTGCCGTTCGACCTCCGCGCGCAAGTCATCGAGAACCGATTCGGCAACGTCAGGCCCGAAGTCGGCGGAGATGAGTGCCGTCTCCAAGTCGTCCCAGGTATCTTCGGTGATCTTCTCGGTGCCGCTCCTGAGGCCGCGGAACACGTGTGCAATAGACCAGGATCGCTCAGCCATATGTCGAGTGTATCTGTCAGCGCTCACCCACAAATTTGGGTGTCACATCCGGGGGTATATTCCCGTTTGGTCACGAAGCCCTGCTAGGAGTGCGGTTTTCACCTCTCGGTGCGTCGATACTCCGCTACGCTTCTCACTATTCGATGCGCCTGCGTGATGTGGCCGGGCGCGTAAGCCAACGGAGGTACCGTGACCGGAACAACGGCCCTATCCGTCCGCACAAGACGCCCGCTGAGCATGGCACTGCTGCTTGGGATAATCCTCGCACTCGTGAGCGGTCTATTCGGTGCCTCACCGGCACTTGCCGCGGAATGCGTGCCGGACGCGAGCACCGGCTGCGTGCAAGGCATTATCAAGGGCACCGATGGTTCGCCAGCTGTGGGAGTGAAGGTTTCGCTGAGCGGCGACTCTGAAAAGCAGTCCGTTGAAACTGATACTGAGGGAAAGTGGGTCTTCGCCGTCACTGCGGCTGGCACCTACACCGTAACGGTCGATGGAGAGACACTGCCCGACGGGCAGTACTTCAAATCGGTCGACAGCCGCGAGGTGACGGTTGAGTTGAACAACCTCGCGAGTGCACTCTTCCCACTCAGCGATGATCCCGAGGCCTCTGCGGCGAGCGCAGCGGCCGAGAGTTCAGGTACGTCTGCCAGATCCTCATCCGATTTCTCGTGGCCCAGGTTCTGGCAGCAGTTTGTTTCCGGCATTCGGATGGGGCTCCTCATCGCTCTCGCTTCGTTGGGCCTCTCACTCGTGTTTGGCACGACCGGGCTCAGCAACTTTGCCCAGGGCGAAATGGTGACGCTCGGTGGCCTCCTCGCCGCACTCTTCATGACATTTACCGGCAATCTCTGGCTCGCGGCAATCCTCGCGGTGACGGCATCGGCAGCGTTCGGCTGGGCCCAAGACAAGGTGCTGTGGAAACCACTCCGTCAACGCAGACTGAGCCTGATGCAACTCATGATCGTGTCGATCGGCCTCTCGATCACCATGCAGTATCTGTTCCAGTTTTTCTTCGGTTCAAGCGTGGTGCGCATCGACACCGCGACCCCGTCTACATTCACTCTTTTCGGGGTCACCCTCACCGTGCAGTCCTATCTCGCCATGGGAGTCTCTCTCATCGCGATCATTGCCGTCGGCCTCGGGCTCACATTCACCCGATTCGGTCGCGCCACTCGAGCAATTTCAGATAACCCAGCGCTAGCTCGCGCTTCGGGTATCGATGTTGACCGAGTCATCAGCGTCGTGTGGATCGTTGGAGGTGGCCTGGCTGGCCTCGCGGGGGTCTTCTTCGGGCTCGTCTTCAACGGCCTGACGTGGTTCACTGGCGGTCAGATGTTGCTGCTGTTCTTTGCCGCGGTCACTCTGGGTGGGCTGGGAACCGCGTTCGGAGCGTTCGTCGGTTCGATGATCATCGGCATGATGGTCGAACTCACCAACCTCTGGCTGCCTGGCGACCTCAAATTTGCGACTGCACTCTTACTTCTCATTCTGATCCTGTTGGTTCGACCACAGGGCATTTTCGGTCGCAAAGAGCGGATCGGCTAGGAGCATCTCATGGATTTCTGGACTGGACTTCTCACAAGCCTGCTGCAGACGGCTTTCTCGCCGACCACCGCGGCCTTTGTTCTGGCAGCGATTGGTCTCAACATTCACTTCGGCTTTACCGGCCTGATGAATATGGGACAAGCCGGATTCATGTTGGTCGGTGCCTACGGGTTCGGTGTCTCAGTCGTGCTCGGGGCGGGGTTCTGGACCGCGATCCTGATCTCGATGGCTTCGGCGATCATCTTCGCACTGATTCTCGGTATCCCCACGCTCAAACTTCGGGGAGACTACCTAGCGATCGTCACCATCTCGGCGGCGGAGATCCTGCGAATGATCGTTCGGCTCGCGTCACTGCAAGACGTGACAGGAGGTCCAACCGGACTCGCCGGGTCCCAGTATCGGCACGTCTTTACCGCGTTGTCTCCACTCCCCGAGGGAAAGACAACCATCCTCGGCCTGACCTACAACAACACGGGCATTGACGATTGGTGGACGAGGATCGTCGCGTGGGGTCTGGTTGCGCTCTTTCTCCTGATCACGTGGTCTCTCATGCGTAGCCCCTGGGGTCGTGTGCTGAAGGGTATCCGCGAAGATGAAGACGCTGTGCGAAGCCTGGGCAAGAACTCGTACGCGTACAAGATGCAAGCGCTCATCCTCGGCGGTGTACTCGGTGCGCTGGGCGGCATCGTGATGGCCCTGCCGAGTGCCATGCAGCCCGATTCAATGGGGCGCCCAGCAACCTTCAACCTGTGGATGATCATGTTGCTCGGTGGCGCGGCGACAATCTTTGGTCCGCTCCTCGGCACGCTGATCTTCTTCATCGTCCGTTTGCTGCTGACTTCCCTGGCTGGTGAGTTTGTACCCTCGACCTTCTTGAATGCTCAGCAGACGGAGCAACTTGCCTGGGTCCTCATCGGTATTTCGCTCATGCTGCTGGTGATCTTCAGACCGCAAGGAATACTCGGGAACAAGAAGGAGCTGTCGTTCAATGTCTAGTGAGCAGAGCTACCCCTATGATCGCCAGGCGCTCCGCGCACGCCTGCGCACCCTCGATCAGGTTCCCGGTGTCGCGAAATTCGACCCGATCCTCACCGTCGACCATATTGAGCGTCGCTTCGGCGGAATGACCGCGGTAAATGTGGATCACCTTGAGGTTGAACGGGGAGCGATTACCGCACTCATCGGCCCCAATGGGGCCGGGAAAACAACCTTCTTCAACCTCATCACAGGGTTTGACCAACCCTCGAACGCGAAGCGACTCATCGGTGGCGGCGACGCAAGCTGGTCATTCAACGGCAAAACAATGACTCGCACTGGCGCGTCTCAGGCGGCCCGTGCAGGGATGGTGCGGACCTTTCAGCTCACCAAAGCGCTGGGTCGAATGACCGTGCTTGAAAACATGCTGATCGGTGCGAACAATCAGCCGGGCGAGAACCTCCTCGTGGGGTTATTCAAGCCGCTCTGGGTGAAACGCGAAAAGGAAAACATCGAGCGGGCCGAAGAGCTTCTCGCTCGCTTCAAACTCGACACCAAGAAGAAGGACATGGCGGGCGACCTGTCGGGCGGTCAAAAGAAACTTCTTGAGATGGCACGCGCGCTCATGTCGAACCCCGCCATGATCATGCTCGACGAGCCAATGGCTGGTGTGAACCCAGCCCTCACGCAGAGCCTGCTCGATCACATTCAGGCGCTGCGCGACGAAGGCACCACCGTGCTGTTTGTCGAGCACGACATGCACATGGTGCGGCACATCAGCGACTGGGTGGTGGTCATGGCACAGGGCGAGCTCATCGCCGAGGGGCTGCCCGAAGAAATCATGACGAGCTCCGCTGTCGTCGATGCGTACCTCGGGGCACACCACGACCGAGATCTCGGTGACGATGATGTACTCACGACCGGTGTGATCCGGGCGATTACCCAGGAAGCCAAGGAGGAATCGCGATGACAGATCAGCAGCTCGTGGTGAAAGCAGACAACGTCACCGCGGGGTACCTGCCCGGAGTCAACATTCTGAACGGATGCACGCTTGAGGCATACCAGGGAGAGCTCATCGGGATTATCGGACCCAATGGTGCGGGAAAATCGACGCTCCTGAAGGCCCTCTTTGGGCTCGTAGATATTCGCGAGGGAACAGTCACCCTCGACGGAGAAGACGTGACGAATCAGGCGACGAATCAGCTGGTGCGCAAGGGCGTCGGGTTCGTTCCGCAGACGAATAACGTGTTCCCCTCCTTGACGATTGAAGAAAACCTACAGATGGGACTCTTCCTGAAGCCAAAGGAGTTTCAGTCTCGCGTCGCCGAAATGTGGGATCTGTTTCCGATGTTGGCCGAGCGTCGACGGCAGCGCGCTGGCTCCCTATCCGGCGGAGAACGCCAGTCCGTCGCCATGGCGCGCGCACTGATGATGGATCCGAAGGTGCTGCTGCTGGACGAGCCCAGTGCGGGCCTTTCTCCGGTGAGGCAAGATGAAACCTTCATCCGCACCCGGCAGATCAACCGCACGGGAGTCACCATCATCATGGTCGAGCAGAATGCACGCCGCTGCCTTCAGATCTGCGACCGCGCCTACGTACTCGATCAGGGCAAGAACGCCTACGAGGGGCCCGGTCGCGAACTCGCAAACGATCCCAAGGTCATTGAGCTCTACTTGGGCACGTTGGCCGCAGATGTCGAGTCTGAAGCGAGCAAATCTCAGGCTGATAGGTCGAGCGAGTAGTCGACGCAAGAAGGGCCGGTTCCCGAGGGAACCGGCCCTTCTTGCGTCGACGGGTCGAGGCTTAGATCGCACCTTCAACCGCACGCTGGAACACGGGGTTGTTCGTCTCGTCGTACTTGTAGATGCCGATCGAAGCTGACGACGGATCGTTGTCAGCGTTCAGCGGGCCTGTACCCGACTTCCCGACGTAGGCAATCTCGTCGCCGGCTTCCAAGAGTGCTGCGCAATCGGCGAAGGAGTTACACTCTTCGCCGCCGTTCGCACCGGTGACCGCGGCGAGTTCGGCCTGGATCGATGCCGAATCCGTGGCACCTGCTTTGGTTGCAGCGAGAGCAACGATCGTCACCAGGTCGTAGGCTTCTGGAGCGTAGGTGAAGCTGACAAGCTCTCCACCGAACTCAGCAGAATAGATCTCCTTCAGCTGAGCCTGGAACTCCTCGTCGGCCTGTGCACCCGGGATCGAGCCCTGGGCGCCCGTGAGGGTACCCGGATCGAAGTCGGCTTCGAAACCGTTGGTGTTGCCATCGACCAGATAAACGGTCGAAAGATCGACACCCTGCGCCACCAGCTCAGGAATGATCGCCTTGATCTGGTCGAAGGTCACGATAACGAGCGCATCGGCACCGGAAGCCTTCGCTGCCGTCACCTCAGCCGAGAACGAAGTCTGATCAACCGGGAACTCGTTGCCTTCACCCTTGGCACCGTATACGACCTCAGCGCCGCCGGCTTCAAGCACTTCCTGAATGGTGTCGCGCAGACCGAGACCGTAGTCGTCGTTGAACGTCATGAAGGCCACGCTGCTCTTACCGTCGGCAAGAATCTGGTTTGCCAGGGCGTTGCCCTGTACCGAGTCCGGCGGAGCGGTGCGGAAGTAGTTCGGGCTGATCCCGCTCAGACCCGATGCGGTGTTCGACGGGGAACCCATGAGGAGTCCCTCGCCGGTGATCTTTTCGACGACGTGCAGGGTACGCGAGGAGCTCATCGCTCCGAGAACGAAGGAAGCTCCGCTGGCGATGACATCGTCTGCGCCCTTCTCCACGATGGTGATGTCAGCGCCGTCGCCCTCGTTGGCCTCGGCAACAATCTCGACATCTTCACCGAGCACGCCACCTGCGGCGTTGATATCTGCCAGCGCCTGAGCGATGCCGGCCTGAACCGGAGGCATGAGGAAGCCGAGAGACCCGGTCTGTGGGAGGAGAGTAGCGATCTTCAGCGCACCGGTGCTGCTTTCCTCCGCGGGCGCGGTTTCGGCGGACTCACCTCCGGAGCAGGCGGTCAGTACCAGCGCAGCGCTTGCGACAAGCGCAACCGCGCCTGCCGATCTCTTGGAAATCATTTTCATTAATGACACCTTTCATACCGAATGGCCATGGCCGCAACATCGCGACACTGGGCTTGAGCATAGCGAATTGACACCCAGGAGCGGCCCGTGCGGCCCGGTTGTGACTCAGATGTTAGCGAGTCGTGACCCAACCGGCTATGCGACCGCGGGTTCCTCGTCGCGAGCGAGTCGCTGACCAACCACCGCCGAGATCCCATCTTGCCGCATCGACACCCCATACAGAGCGTCCGCGATCTCCATCGTCCGCTTCTGATGGGTAATGACGATGAGCTGCGAATTCTTGCGGAGCCCCTCGAAGGTCTGCAGAAGGCGTCCCAAGTTGGCATCGTCGAGGGCGGCCTCAACCTCGTCCATGATGTAGAACGGGCTGGGCCGAGCGTGGAAGATCGCAATCAGCCAGGCGACGGCCGCGAGCGAGCGTTCGCCACCCGAGAGCAGCGACAACCGCTCGACCTTTTTTCCGGCGGGCCGCACGTTCATCTCGATACCAGTGCTGAGCAGATCGTCAGGATTGGTGAGGAAGATTTCTCCCGACCCACCCGGGAACAGCACCGGGAAGACCTCGGTGAAGGCCGCCTGCGTGTCCACGAATGCCTCTGCGAAGATGCCCTGCATTTTCCCGTCGAGATCGGCGATGATCTTCAGCAGATCGGCTCGGGTCTTCGAAAGATCTTTCAGTTGTTCCGCAAGGAAGGCATGCCTCTGCTCAAGTGCCGAGTACTCCTCAAGCGCAAGTGGATTAATCCGACCGAGCTCTGCGAGACGCTTCTCGGCCCGTGCGAGACGCTTCTGCTGTTCGGCACGCACGAACGGAATCGTCGGGGTCTCGCGCTCTGGCTCGATGCCGTTCCATTCCTCGTCACTCAGTACGGGAATGAGCTGATCGGGCCCGTACTCAGCGATCAAGACTTCCTCGACCAGGCCAAGCTCACTCCCCGAGCGCTCGAGAAGCGCAGAAATCTGCAATTTCCGCTCATAGCTCTTGAGTTCCGCGCCGTGCACGCGCTCGGTGAGCGCCCCCAGCCGCCTTCTCAGCTCGGCTTCCTCCGAGCGAAGGAGCGTGAGTTCTTGACTATGCCTCGCACGCTCTTGTTCGGCCGCCTGTTGCGCCACCCGCGCCTCGGCGAGCGAGCGATCGCAGGAAGCTTGGATGTCGGGCAGCAAACTGGCCACCTGCTCCGCTCGGGCGACCTGTCGGGCGCGAAGCACGGCTCGACGTGCGGCATCCTCGGCCGCATGTCGCTCAGCGTCGAACTGATCTGCGAGTTGCAGATGTCGCGCACGTGCAGCTCTCGCGCGCTCCCGGGCGGTCTCCAACTCGAGCCGAAGCTCGACCTCCGCCTCCCGTGCACGCTCAACCTCCTCAGCGAGAGCGTCACGCTCGCTCGCGTCGAAGATCGGTCGAGGTCTCGCCTCGGCTTCCTCCCAGACCCGCACGGCGTGATCCACCGCTGTCTGAGCATCGATGACGCTTTCGGCCACAGATGCCAGCGCCTGACGGGCCCGATCCGCCTCGGCATGGCCTGCCTCGGCGCGCACGGTCAACCTATTTCGTTGCTCGGCGACAGTTGCGAGCCGCGCATCTGCGGCCCGCAGGTCGGCGAAGGCTCGGTCTGATTCGATCTTGGCACGCCCCGCCACGTCTCGAAGTTCGGTGAGCTGCGCGCTCAATTCCTCGATTTCGCTGGCCAGAGCGGTACGACGCTGCTCGGCCTGCTCGCGGTCGGCGGTGAGCTCTATACGAGATGGGGCAAGTCCAGACCCCCCGGTAAGCGTGTGCTCGGTCAAAACATCGCCGGCCAGGGTGACCAGAGTGAAGGTGCCCGTCGGCAACGATTCGCGGAGGAGGTTGGCGGCCGCGCGAGCCGATGCCAGGTCGTCGACGATATAGCTGCGAGCCAGCACGCCAAGCACGCCGTCAGGGGCGCGAGTCACGTCGATCGCGCGCACGGCACCCGGCACCTTCGGTCCGGCGGATCCACGGTTGAAACCGGTCTCGGAACGCGCGATCACGATCCCCACGCGACCAAGATCCTGGCGGTGGGCAGCCTCCACCGCGGAACCGGCCGTGGCAGCATCGTCTGCGAGCAGCGCGTCGGCAAATTTACCGAGTGCGGCCGCGACAGCGGGACCGTACCCCTCGTCGACGCGCACGTGGTCACTCACCCGGCCAGACAGTCCGAGAGAGACCTGTGAAAGCAACGCACCGGAGGCATCCCGTTGATCGAGCGAGCGGGCTAGCGCGCTGATGCGGGCGTCGAGCCCTGCACGTTCTCGTTCACGTTCATGGAGACGTTCGCGAACCTCGTCGCGTTCGCGCTCCGCCTCTCTCTGGGCGTCTTGTGCGCTGCGGTAGGTATCGTCGAGACCGGTCTCTGGGACTTCGACCTCACTCAGTTCCGATACGAAGGCAGACAGTTCTTCCCGGGCCGAATTTGCGCGCTCATCGGCTTGCGCGACGGCGAGTTCACGCCTCGCGACCTCCTGAGCGACGGTGGCCAGCTTCTGCTCTGCCGTTTCCATTTGGCCACGGAGCTTCGACAACTCGAGGTCGTGCTTTGAGACCAGCGCGCTCTGTGCAGCGAGGTGCTCATCGACCGCGTCGAGGGCGCGTTGGGCTCGCGAGGTGGCATCGCCGGATTTTTGCCACGCGGCTTCGACCGCTGGCAAAGCTTCGCCCAGTTGCTTCGCCTCCTCATTCGCCTCGTCGAGAGCGGCACGGGTCAGCCGGCCCTGCTGTTCGGGCGGCTCGGCCTGCGTGGCGAGGAAAGTCAGTCGCTGCTGGGCCTGCGCGAAGACGCCGCGGAGGCGGGATTGCGCAGATTCAAGACCCAGCGTGATCCTACGTGCGGCATCGAGCTCGTCGCTGTGCTGGTCCTGCTCCAGTCGTTGGATCCGCAGCTGTTTCTGTTCCACTTGCTCCTGAAGCACAATACGCTCAGAATGCTGCTCAGCCTCACCTTGAGCGAGTGCATCGAGTTCCACGCGCAGCCTGGCGACATCGTCGGCGAGAAGCCTCGCCTTCGCGTCGCGCAACTCCGACGCAATCCCCTGGGCCGCCCGTGCCACCTCGGCCTGGCGGCCCAGGGGCTTCAGCTGGCGGCGGATCTCACCCGCGAGATCGTTGAGTCGCGTGAGGTTCGTCTCCATCGCGTCGAGCTTGCGCAGGGTGCGCTCCTTGCGCCTGCGATGCTTCAGGATACCGGCGGCTTCCTCAATGAATCCACGACGATCCTCCGGAGTCGCACGCAGCACTGCGTCGAGTTGCCCCTGCCCAACAATTACGTGCATCTCGCGACCCAACCCAGAGTCGCTCAGGAGTTCCTGTACGTCGAGGAGCCGACACCCCTCGCCGTTGATGGCGTACTCGCTCGCCCCGTTTCGAAACAGGGTTCGACTGATCGTCACCTCGGAATATTCAATGGGAAGGGCGCCGTCTGAATTGTCGATCGTGAGCTTTACCTCAGCGCGGCCCAGAGGGCCCCGCGTAGAGGTTCCCGCGAAGATTACGTCTTCCATCTTTCCGCCGCGCAGGGTTTTCGCCCCCTGCTCACCCATCACCCAGGCGAGCGCGTCGACCACGTTCGATTTGCCCGAACCATTGGGTCCGACGATCGCGGTGACCCCGGGCTCGAACTGGAAGGTGGTGGGCTGAGCGAACGACTTGAACCCTTTGAGGGTCAGGCTCTTCAGGTGCACCGCCACCTCCTTCTCACGCGTCGTACTCGTGGCGGTGAATAAGATTCGTCCGCCCTCAGTTTTCCAGTCAACACAAGGATCTCACCCCGCACCTCCATACACGACACGGCAAGGCCGGGTGGGGGGAAACGGGTGGCCAAGACTACCTATGTTTCGTCGCCTGCCGGACGAGCTTCGTCTTCTCTCGCTTCTTCAGGTAGCGTTCGACAAAAATTCCCAGAATGATCCACCCGCCGAGCGCGGTGATGATCCACACGATCAGCGGGGCCAGGACCCAGCCAGTCCCGCTGATCTGAATTCCGCCGGAAAACAGCGTGGCAACCCAGAGTGCGAGGAAGGTCGAAACCAATCCCACCCCGCCGAGCAGAGCCGAGGCGTACTTCCGCGCCATGTTGAAGACGAACGGACCGAGGATCGACTGCGCAAGGGTGAAGATGGCGACCGCGACGAGAAACCCGCCAAGCTGCAGCGTGACATCGGCGAGCAGCCAGTCGGCGATCAACAAGGCGAGCGCGGCCAACACGAGGTTCGTGGCCACTCCGAGCAGGAAGCGAATCATGAGGCGCTCCTTTCTGTCTGCGGTGAATTATCTCTGAACCATTTCGCCGGGAGATCCGGCCCGTCCCAGACCTGGATGATGCCCCAGGCCACTGCGGCCAAAGGGACCGCAAGCACCGCTCCGAGTATGCCTGCGAGCACCGTGCCCACGGTGAGCGCGAGCAGAATCACCAGGGGGTAGAGGCGAAGTGCGCGGCCCATGAGAACGGGCTGCAGGAAGTTGCCCTCCAACTGGTTCACGAGAATGACCACCCCAACAACGAGAACGGCACTCAGCGGCCCATTTGCGACCAGAGCGACGAGAGCCGCGAGAATGCCGGCGACGGTCGCACCGACCAGCGGAATGAACGACAGCAGAAATACCAAGACTGCGAGCGGAAGCGCGAGTGGAACCTGCAAGATCACCAGGCCAATGCCGATGCCAACCGCGTCAATCAGGGCGACGCTCGCAGTGCCGCGAATGTACGACCCGAGCGTGTCCACCGTCTTTGTGCCGATACGCTCCGCACGCGCAAGTGATCGGCCCTCGAAGGGTCGCACGACGAAATGCCAGATTGCCGGCCCGTCCTTCAAGAAGAAGAACAGCACGACGACCATGAGAATTAGGCCAGTGACGAAGCTTGCGACTGCGCCAACGCCGGCCACCGCTCCAGAGCCAAAGTCGGCCGTCGTGATGAAATCCACGAGCTGACCCTGCCACTCATCGAGTTGCTCGCTGCTGGGCGCGAACGGCAAGGTATTGATCCAGCTCAGCAACTCCTGGAGTCCGCTCTGCGCCTGAGCCGAGAGCTCGTCCCACTGATCGCGCACCGCCCACGTGATCAGCCAGGCGACGCCCGAGAGGATCAGAACGATGGCAAAGAGCTCGATCACCGCAATCAGGGCTCCCGGAACACCCCGCGCGCGGAGCCAGCGCGTCGCGGGCCAGAATGTGCTTGCGAGGATCAGCGCCAGGAGAATCGGGATGACCACGGTGCCGAGAATCCGAAGCCCCCAGATGAGACCAGCCACAAGCAGCACCACGATGATGATCTGCAATGAACGGGTGGCCAGCAGCCCCAATCCGTCGCGCCACGCACCGCGCGCGGACACGCTTCCAGCGTCAGCGCCTGTCGAAGCGACCGGCACGTGAGGGTGAGGCTGGCTGGCGCCCACTGCTGGACCTGGCCGTCGTTTCCGACTTCCGAACATACTTCTTCCCTCCGTTGACGCGGATCCCTAGAGCAACGCGCGCTCAGATATGAAGTCTCGCAACTCGGCTGCGCTGTCGGGCATCTCCGTCACGTACTGTGGCAAATCAAGTAAGCCGCCCAGGTGAGGAGGCAGCGCTGGCCGTTCGCCAATTGCCTCCTCAACGATGTCAGGGAACTTCGTCGGCTTTGCGGTTTCGAGCACGAGCATAGGCACTCCGGGCTCGAGATACTCTCGCGCAACCTTCACTCCGTCCGCGGTGTGGGGATCGATGATGATCCCCGTCTCGGCGTGAACCGATCGGATGGTCGATACGCGGTCCTCGTGTGTACTCGTCCCACTGACGATCCCGAACTCGTCAGCGAAACGACCACGCTCAGCGGTCAGGTCGAAAGAGCCTTCGGTGTCGAGTAGCCGCCACAGGCCGGCCAGTGCCGCCCCGTCACCACCGACCAAGTCAAAGATGAACCGCTCCAGGTTCGATGCCTTCGAAATGTCCATCGATGGGCTCGAGGTGGCGTGCGTTTGTGCCGCGCTTCGCGGCCGGTAGATGCCGGTCCGAAAGAAATCGTCGAGCACGTTGTTCTCGTTGGCAGCGAGCACGAGCCGGCGGATCGGCACGCCCATGCGCCGCGCGAAGTGACCCGACAGAATGTTCCCGAAGTTTCCCGAGGGCACGGTGACTGAGACCTGTTGGGTGGATCGCGCCTCTGCGCCCTGCGCATCGGTCGCACGCAGCCACGCCCAGAAGTAGTAGACGACCTGTGCGGTGATGCGACCCAGATTGATTGAATTCACCGTGCCGAGATGATGGGCGCGCTTGAACTCAAGATCGCCCGAGAGTTCTTTCACCAGATTCTGGCAATCGTCGAACACTCCGTCGATCGAGATGTTGTGAATGTTGGGATCCGTGAGCGAGTACATTTGTGCTCGTTGAAAGGCGCTCATGCGACCCTGTGGGGAAAGCATGAACACGGAGACACCGTCTTTACCTCGCAGCGCGTACTCGGCGGCGGATCCGGTATCCCCCGAGGTGGCACCCAGGATGTTGAGCGTGCGCTCGCGCTGCGTCAACACGTACTCAAGCGCTTCTCCGAGAAACTGCATCGCCATGTCTTTGAATGCGAGCGTCGGCCCTTCTGAGAGACCGACCAACGCGATGGAATCGCTGATCGGTGTCAGCGGCACGATTTCCGGCGAAACGAATTTCTCGGAATCGTAGGCAGCCGCGCACATACGCGCGAGTTCCTCGCGAGGAATATCGGTCGCAAAACGGCTGATGACCTCGGTGGCCAGCTCGGGGTAGCGAAGGTCGCGCCACGATTCGATCTCAGCGAGACTCACTGTTGGCAAGCGCTCGGGAACCGTGAGTCCCCCGTCTGGGGCCAGCCCTTCGATCAGAGTTTCGCTGAACGGCGCGGGATCCATGCCCCCGCGCGTCGAGATGAACTTCACCAAGTGCTCCTTCAGGATCTGTGCGCAGCGAGCGCCCTCTGCCTCTATTCAAGCAGCAAACTCCCGATCGGGTGTCGACCGCGCCCGAGACCTCCGCCGAGACTGCGATCACCGATCCCTAGAAATCAGCGATGACGAGCTTTTTCATCTCTAACATGTGCTCGAATGCGCCCGGACGCTCCATGAGTTCTCCCATGTCGCGAGGCACGATCTGCCAGCTCACTCCGAATCGATCGGCCAGCCACCCACACTGCTCTGCCTCCGGCACTGCCGAGAGGGCATCCCACAGCCGATCGATCTCGGCCTGATCGACACACAACACCTCGAGCGACACCCCACAGGTGAATTCCGCCTGCTGGGCAGCAGGTGAGTCCATGGCCGCGAACCACTGCTCCCCGACACGAAAATCGCTGAAACCGACCACATCCGCGGTCGCCTCGCCCTCCAAATTCGGGGAGAACACGCGTGTACCGAGTTCCGCATCTTCGAAGACGGAGAGGTAATGATCCACCGCAGCCTCGGCCCCCCCTCCCTCCGCCGCGCCGAACTGTAGGCACGGCACGATGAAGGGCCTTGGATCACCCGCGGGATCAGTCAGGATGAGTTGCCAACTCACCCCGTAGCGATCCTGTACCCAGCCATAGTGTCGGCTGAATGGGTACTCCCCGAGCTCCAATAACACCTGACCTGCGTCAGCGAGTTTTCCCCAGAGTCGATCCAAGCTCTTACGTGCGAGCTCCTCATCGCCATCGAAGGCGAGCGGATCGAAGTTAAGCATGAACGACAACGCGGGGGTCGGTCTGAATTCACTCCCGGCGTTGATGAGGGAGAAGCGATACCCGGAAATACTGACGGAGACGGTGAGTGGCTCTCCCGCGAACTCCTGCTGGAACTCGAGAAGACCGGTAGTTGGATACCTCGCCTCTATCGCACAGGTCGTGTTCTGAAACGTGGCGGCGTAATACTCGCCGGCCTCTTCAGCGTTGCGATTGCACCAGATGTTGGGAATGATCTTTTGCATGAGCAGCCTCCTCGCAGTGGCTTCCATGCTACGCCTGGGCGCGCGCGGGCGGCAGCGAAGATTCTCGCTACCACCCTGCGCACTCTGTCGCTACTCGCGAAGCTTCGCGCCGAATGCACGCTCGGCGGTCGCCACTCCGGCGAGCTTCGCCGCACTGGCCTCCTCTGCCTTCAGCGTGCGGTCTTCGGCCCGGAAACGGAGCGCGAACGTGAGCGCTCGTTGGCCCTCGGGAATACCCGAACCTCGGTAGTCATCGACGATCCTGGCATTCTCGAGCAAGTCGCCAGCACCCGCCACCACCGCGGCGAGCACCGCATCGGCCGGAATTGAAAGGTCGGCAAGCAGCGTGAGGTCTTGCGTGGCGGCCGGATACGTTGACAGCTGCCGAGTGCGCGGTTCGCGCGGTGCCACCTCGATGAGCATGCCCAGGTCGAGCTCGAAGGCCGAGACTCGGCCCGGGAGGTGGGACGCTGCGGAGAGTTCGGGCAGAAGCTCCCCCGCGACACCGACGGGCCGAAGCTCGCCGTCAACCACGGCGCACAGTTCGGCCGTGCGTCCCGGATGAAATGCGCGGTGTGCGCCCTGGCGCACGACGAGTTCGCACGACACTGCTCCCGCAACCACGCGGGCGGCATCAAGCGCATCCGCCCAGTCGGCAGAGCGGGCAGCTTCCCCGGGCTGCTTCGCGACCGCGTCTCCGAGCAGAATGCCCGCCGCGTGCCGCGGCTGCCTCGGAATCGAGCCGTTGAGCTCGGCGAGTCTTTCTTCGCTCGGCCGTTCGGCGAGCGGCGGCACCGAGTCGGTGCCCAGCTGCTCACCGGCGGCCGGCGACTCGAACACCGAGCCGAACTCCACAAGCGAAAGATCGATCAGGCCGCGAGACACATTACGCTGAGCCGCGGTGACAAGACCGGGAAGTAGCGACCGGCGCAGGAACGGTGCCTCCCCGTCGAGCGGGTTCGCGAGCTTCACCGCCGACACCTCCGCATCGCCGCCCTCGAGAAGGGCCCCGAAGTTCTCAAGCTGGGAGCGAGAGACGAACGGGTAGTTCTGCACCTCGTCGAACCCAAACGCACAGGTCATCTCGGCTGCGCGGCGGCGCAGCCGCTGCGCTCGGGTCAGCCCACGGCCAGCCGGGGCCACGGGAAGCACCGAGGGAATGCGATCGTACCCGACGATCCGCACAACCTCCTCGATGAGATCAGCGGGCCGCGTAAGATCGCTCCGCCAGCTCGGCGGCCTCACCACAAGCACGTCGCGGCCCTCAGTGGACTCGGTCGTCACCTCGCAACCGATCATCTCGATCGCGCGACGCGACTCCTCGTCTGAGATGTCCGTGCCGAGCAGCCCGTTGACGCGTTCCAGAGGTAGCCGGACGGCGACAGACTCGAACGGTGCGACGAGCTCGGCACCGAGCGAATCGACCGTGCCCCCTCCAAGTGCAACCAGGAGGTCAACCATGCGCTGTGCCGCGGCGCGAGCGACGAGCGGATCAACGCCGCGCTCATAGCGCTTCGACGCCTCACTCGGAAGCTTGTGCCGCCGCAGAGAGCGCGCGATCGACACCGGGTCAAAGGTCGCAGCTTCGATGAGCACATCGGTCGTGCGGTCGTCAGTCTTGGTGGATTCGCCACCCATAACGCCCGCAAGACCGATCGGCCCAGATTCATCGGTAATCAGCAGATCTTCGGGGTGGAGCTTCCGCTCTTGACCGTCGAGCGTGACCAGGGTCTCTCCCGGGTGCGCCCGGCGAACGGTGATGCCGCCCGCGAGCTTCGTGAGGTCGTACGCGTGCAGCGGCTGCCCGAACTCGAGCATCACGTAGTTGGAAATGTCGATCTCGAGGCCGAGCGAGCGGATCCCCGCGAGTTGCAGACGAGACACCATCCACGGCGGCGTCGGGCGCGTAGGATCAACCCCTCGCACCACGCGGGCGATGAAGCCGGTGGCACCCTTTCGGCCGCGGATCGGGGCCTGGTCGTCGAGCACGATCGGGAATCCCGATCCACTCTCGATCGAGAGGCCAAGCGCGGGATCGCGAAACTCTGCTCCTGTCGCGTGCGAGTATTCGCGGGCGACACCTCGAATCGAGAACGCGTACCCACGGTCCGGGGTGACGTTAATCTCAACTGCGGTGTCGCGCATGCCAAGCAACTCGAGCGCGTCGGCGCCAATCTCGGGGTCAAGGCCGAGCCGCGAGAGCACAATGATGCCGTCGTGCTCTTCTCCGAGTGCGAGTTCCTTTGCCGAGGCGATCATGCCGTCGCTGACATGGCCGTAAGTCTTGCGGGCAGCAATGCGGAAGTCGCCGGGGAGCACCGCGCCCGGCAGCGTCACGACGACCTTGTCGCCAGCCTCGAAGTTGTGTGCACCGCAGATGATGCCCCGCACGTCTTCGCCGCCGTCTGCAGCCAGCTGTCCCTCGGGCGCGACGCGCACCTGACACCAGTTGATGGTCTTCCCGTTGGTCTGCGGCTCAGGCTCGCGCGCGAGGACCTGACCGACGACCACCGGGCCGGTGGTTTCGAACCGGCGGATCGCCTCTTCCTCGAAACCAACGCGCACGAGATCCGCGTGCACCTGCTCGGGTGTCGTGCCTGTGGGCAGGGTGACGTGTTCACCGAGCCATGAGAGCGGAATACGCATTAAACCAGGCCTCCGAATTGGGTGTTGAAGCGCACATCGCCCTCAACCATGTCTCGCATGTCGTTAATATCGTGCCGGAACTGGAGCGTGCGTTCTATGCCCATTCCGAAGGCAAAGCCCTGGTACTCGTCGGGATCAATGCCCGCGGCCAGGAGCTCGTTGGGGTCTACCATCCCGCACCCGCCCCACTCGACCCAGCGGGCGCCGCCCTTTGCGTTTGGCTGCCATACGTCCATCTCGGCGGAGGGCTCGGTGAAGGGGAAGAAGTTCGGCCGGAGGCGGATCTTCGCTTCCTCCCCGAACATCTGTCGAGCGAAGTGCTCGAGCGTACCGCGCAGGTGCGCCATGGTGAGGCCACGGTCAATCGCGATGCCCTCAACCTGGTGGAAGACCGGGGTGTGGGTCGCGTCGAGCTCATCGGTGCGATACACGCGGCCGGGGGCGATGACATACAACGGAAGCTCGCGGCTCAGCAGCGAGCGCACCTGCACCGGCGAGGTGTGGGTGCGAAGGACCAGGTGCCGCTCGGCGGGCTCGACGAAGAACGTGTCTTGCATCGCGCGTGCCGGATGGTCAGGGTCAAAGCCGAGCGCATCGAAGTTGAACCACTCGTGCTCGAGTTCCGGGCCCTCCGCCACTTCCCAGCCCATGCCCACGAAGACCTCAGAAATCTCGTCCTGCAGCTGCGCGAGCGGGTGCCGGGTGCCGCTCCTGCGGCGCGTCGGGGCCTCGGTGACATCGACGGTCTCGGCGACGAGACGAGCGGCGGCCTCGGCGGCCGCGAGTTCGACCTCACGCGCCGCATAGGCGCCCTCAACACGGCCACGGGACTGGCCCATGAGCTTGCCCGTCGCGGCCTTTTGATCCTTGGGCACCGCGCGCATGTGCGCGTTCAACGCGGCAAGCGCGGAGGACTCACCGGCGTGTGCGGTGCGGGCCTGTTTGAGCTCGGCGAGCGTGGTGGCGGCGGCGAAGGCGGCGAGCGCCGCGTCAACCGCGGCGTCGGCCGCAGCCTGGGTAATGGGATTGGTCTCTGACACGTTTGTCAATCTTACCGGGCGTAGACTTATCGGGTGGCCCGTTCCCTAGCCGCGCCCCTGCGCGCGACCCCGAGCCGCGCGGTACGAACCGTGCGGGGTGCTCTGGGTGCGTCTTCCGCCACGATCTTCGCCGCGGCATCGCACGCGCTCGCCGGGGGGCAAGTGACTCTGCTCGCACTCGTCGCCACGACGGTGCTTGCGCTTCCGCTCTGCGTCGCGCTGGCCGGGCGCATCGCCTCGGTCTGGCGGCTGTCGCTCGGAGTCGCCGCGAGCCAACTCCTCTATCACTGGTCGTTCGCCGGGCTGGGTGCGGCAAACGGATCGGCAACGACGCTGTCTGCTGAGCCTTCCGCCCACGCGCACCACTTGGGTGTCGCCACCTTCATGCCAGCACTCACAGAGGCGGGTTCCGCGGGCTGGGCGATGTGGATCGCGCACGCGTTCGCGGCTATCGCGACCATCGCGCTGCTCGCGAGGGGCGAACGTGCGATCCTCGGTCTCGTCACCCTCTTCGACCGGCTGCTTCTCGTCGCTCCCGGGTCCCCCGTCACACTCCCGGCACTGCGGGTTCCTCGAAGCGGGATCTCTCGCTCACACACGCTTCGCGACCGCCTGATGTCGCTCTCCGCGATCAGTCATCGGGGTCCTCCGACCACGTTCGCTCCCGCTTCCTAGCCGTCGCCTCTCGCGGCGGTCATTCGCCAGACCCGGCCGTAGCCGGGAGAGAGTACATCATGAGAGCGTTCACATTCGCACGCGTCCCTGCGCCCACATCGTCGCAGGCCTCCACCGGCACAATCTGGTCGCGGATCTCCGCAATCGCGGCGACCGGTATCGCCCTTGGGGCTTTGGCCCTTGGGACAGCCACCCCGGCTCTCGCGCACGATGAGCTGGTCGGGTTTGATGTCGTCGCGGAGGACAGCACTGGCACTGTTCGAGGGGTTTCGCTGCAGTTCAGCAACGAGATCCTCGACGTCGGGGCAGAGTTCATTGCTACGGACGAGTCCGGTGCCGATGTGCTCGACGGTCTTCCCGTCGTCGCCGGACGGGATGTCACCCAGGCACTCCAGATACCGCTCACCGCGGGAGATGTCGCCATCGCGTGGCGGGTCGTCTCGAGCGATGGGCACCCGATTTCCGGGGCACTCACGCTCACCGTCTCGGCGGACGGTCTCGGCACCATTGCGGTGGCCGATGCTGGCGACGCGGCGGGCAATTCGGATGGCCAGACGGCTGAGCAGACGGAGCCTGAGGTGACCACGCAGGCTGGCGAGGGTGCCTTGAGCGACACGACGAACCCGAGTGCCGGAGCTGTGGCGGCGTGGGTATGGGTTCTCGTCGCCGTCGGCTCGGTCGGGGTGACCGCTGCGCTTGTGGTGATGCTCGTCGTGCGAACACGGAAGCGAGCACGCACACACGGAGGCGACGGGCACGAGCCCGCTTCTGCCCCGACAACACACTCACACTGACATATTTGAAAGTTGAACAACATGCGTAAATTTTCAGTTCTTTCTCGCACCGCAGCGCTCCTGATCGCTGCTCCCCTCCTGTCGGGCTGCACCACCGGCCCGGGCACCGCCCCTGTCGCGGAGGTCGCGACCGAGGTCGAGGTCACTGAGCAGGGTGTGACCCTGGTTGACGGCTGGGCCAAGGCCGGGGAAGGGATGACGGGCGTGTTCGGCACACTCACAAACCCCGGTGACACCGACCTCGTGATCACCGGCACTGAGAGCCCGGCCGCCGGAATGGTCGAGTTGCACGAGGTGACCGCCGACGGCGTGATGCAGAAGATTCAGGGTGACGTGGTGATTCCCGCCGGCGGCACGCTCGAACTGATGCCCGGGGGCAACCACATCATGCTCATGCAGATGCCCGCGCCGCTGCTCGCGGGTGAAGACATCGAGGTCACCCTGACGTTCGACGACGGCAGCAGCGTGACCGTGACCGCACTCGTGAAGGAGTTCAGCGGAGCAAACGAAAGTTACGAAGACATCGCTGGCGAGGGCATGGAGCACGGCATGGACGACAGCGCCGGCGACAGCGGTGCAGCGCATGGCACGGAGTAAACGCTCCCCAGACGACGCCCAGGGACGAGACGCGTCTGCGGATTCGCAGGTACGTCTGGGTCGCCGCGCCCTCCTGACCGGGGGCGCGGCGGGCATCGGACTTGGCGCAGTGCTGGGTGCCGGGGCCGCACTCGGCATCCCGGCGCTGCGCCCAGATGCCGTGACGGCGGCGGATACCGCAACCGAGGAGGCCGTCCGAGCCACGGGTACAGGCGGCGCTCTGCCCGGCTTCGGCGGGGAGAGTTTGCCGTGTCATGGCGTACACCAGGCGGGGATCGTTACGGTTCCTGCGGCCCATTCCAGGTTCCTGTCGTACACGCTGCACCCGGAGACTGACGCGGCAGCACTGAAGCGCATGTTTCGCGTGCTCACCGGGGATATCGAGAGTCTGACCTCGGGGAAGGGCCCCCTGGCGGATCCCGAGCCCGAGCTTGCGGCACGTCCGGCGCGGCTCACGGTCACCGTCGGAGTCGGCCGGGGCCTTGTCGAACGGGTGGATCCGGCGAGACTCCCTGCGTGGTTGGGGCCATTGCCGGCGTTCAACAGAGACCAGCTAGACAGTCGGTTTTCGGGCGGCGACCTCCTCCTCATCCTGCAGTCCGACGACCTTCTGCCAATCGCACACGCCGCACGCATGTTCGATCGCGACCTTCGCAGTTTTGCGGAACCGCTGTGGTCGCAGCAGGGTTTTCGGCAGGCGCGCGGTGCAGAGAGCGACGGCACCACCATGCGCAATCTGATGGGGCAGGTCGACGGCACCGTCAATCCGTCGCCGGATGAGGAGGATTTCGATGAGCTGCTCTGGCTCGGAGCCGGAGCCGGGTGGTTGAGCGGCGGCAGCGCATTCGTGCTGCGGCGGATCCGCATGGAACTCGACACGTGGGACATGGTGGACCGCCCCGGGAGGGAGCAGAGCGTCGGTCGCAGGCTCGCGGACGGAGCCCCACTCACGGGCGGCGACGAGCGAACCCCCGTCGATTTCGAGGCGAAGAATGCCCTCGGGTTCACGGTGATTCCGAGCGCCGCGCACATCCGTCGCGCGCACTCGGTGGATCCCTCCGAGCGCATCTTCCGACGTGCGGTGAACTATACCGACGGTCAAGAATCGGGGCTGCTCTTCGGCTGCTACCAGCGCGATCCGCTGCGGCAGTTCGTTCCCATCCAGCGACGACTCGATGAGGCCGACATGCTGAACGAGTGGATCACGCACACCGGGTCGGCGGTGTTCGCGATCCTGCCCGGTTTCAAGCCCGGCGGCACCATCGGTGAGAGCCTGCTCGCCTAAGCACGTTGCGCGAATGCGGTTGTATACAGGCAGACGGAGGCCGCGGTTGCGAGGTTCAGCGACTCGGCCTTCCCGAAGATGGGAAGCCGCAGGGATCGATCCGTGAGATTCCTCTCGGTTTCGGTGAGCCCGCGGGCCTCGTTGCCAAACACCCAGGCGACGGGGCCCGCGAGTGCCCGGTTCGCACTCATCAGGTCATCGCCACGCACGTCCGCTGCGAGCACCGAAAGCCCGGCGGCGCGCGCCGCGTCAACGACCTCAGCGAGCGTGGATGCCGTCGCAACCGGCAGGTGAAACAGCGACCCAGTGGTGGATCGAACGACCTTGGGGTGCCATGGGTCAATGCTGTCTCCCGCAAAGATCACCGCATCGGCCCCCGCCGCGTCTGCCGCGCGAAGCACGGTGCCCGCGTTGCCCGGGTCGCGCACCTCATGCATGATGGCGACGAGCTTCGCCCCACCGAGGGCATCGGTGAGCGAGACCTCCTCGATACGTGCCACGGCAACCACACCCTGAGGATGCACGGTCTCGGCCATCGCAGCGAGCACCTGATCGGTCACCCGTTCGATGAGGACGTCGCTGGCATCGGCCAGGCGATCCACCTCGTGCTGCCACGAGTCGTTGCCGGTAGTGACGAACACCGTTTCGGCCAGATCCGGGCGATGAACAAGGAGCTCGCGCACCGCCTGCGGCCCTTCGACAAGGAAGTGACCTGCGAGCAGGCGATCTTTCTTACGTGCCAGCGCGGCGATTCTGCGAACCCGGGGGGCTTTTGGATTTTCGATCACCGGCCCAGCCTAGCCGGGCAATAAGGAAACGGGCCCCGTCGCACACGCGACGAGACCCGTTTCACCTGGGAGACGACTTAGGCAGCAGCCTTCGGCGCCGAGGTGTCTTCGGGGAGAGCCTTCTTGGCAACCTCAACGAGTGCCGCGAACGCGTTCGGCTCGTTGGTGGCCAGCTCAGAGAGCATGCGGCGATCTACCTCAACACCGGCAAGGCTGAGGCCCTGGATCAGGCGGTTGTAGGTCAGGCCGTTCGCGCGGGCACCAGCGTTGATGCGCTGGATCCACAGACGACGGAAGTCGCCCTTGCGCTTGCGACGGTCGTTGTACGCGTAGACGAGCGAGTGCGTGACCTGCTCTTTTGCCTTGCGGTACAGGCGTGAACGCTGGCCGCGGTAACCCTCGGCGCGCTCAAGAATTACGCGACGCTTCTTGTGGGCATTTACCGCCCGCTTGACTCTTGCCATTTCAGATCTTCCTTAAAAATTCGTGGGTAAACCGGGTGCTTAACGAACGAGCAGCTTCTTGGCCTGCTTCACGTCGCCGGGCGAGAGCACCTGGTCGGCGTTCAGACGACGCTTGCGCTTCGAGGACTTCACCTCGAGGTTGTGACGCATGCCTGCCTGCTGCTTCATGAGCTTGCCGGTGCCGGTCACCTTGAAGCGCTTCTTGGCCCCGGAGTGGGTCTTCTGCTTGGGCATCATTTCTCCTTGTTGTGGTGCGCCGCCTGGGCGACAACGTGGGTCACGACCGCGGGGGCCGTTGGTCTATTTCGCCGAATCCGATTCGGTGGTATCGGAGTTCTCGGCGGCCTTACGAGTCGCCTTCTCTTCCGCGCGACGAGCGTTCTGCTCAGCTTTTGCATCGCTCTTGTTCTTCAGCGGGGCGATGACCATTACCATGTTGCGACCGTCAATACGCGGACTGCTCTCGACCGTCCCGAACTCGACAATGTCTTCAGCGAACTTCTGCAGCAACCGCACACCCTGCTCGGGCCTGGACTGCTCGCGGCCGCGGAACAGGATCATGGCCTTCACCTTGTCGCCCTGAGCCAGGAATCCGATCGCACGCTTCGTCTTGGTCTCATAGTCATGAGTGTCGATCTTCAGACGGAACCGTACCTCTTTGAGTACGGTGTTTGCCTGGTTGCGACGAGCTTCTTTGGCCTTCTGCGCGGCCTCGTACTTGAATTTCCCGAAGTCCATAATCTTGGCAACGGGCGGCTTCGAGTTCGGGGCAACCTCGACGAGATCGAGATCAGCATCCGCCGCGAGGCGCAGTGCATGCTCAATCGACACGACACCAACCTGTTCGCCACTGGGCCCTACCAGTCGCACCTCGGGGACGCGGATTTTGTCATTCGTACGGGGATCGCTGATCGCCGGCTCCTCTGATCTCGTGTGCTGAATTCGCCCCGGACTTGGGGCATTCGCAAGCTGAGATAGTGGATCGCGCACGCGCTTTCCAACACCCTTTTCTGCTGTCGTGTACGACGGGGTGTCAACAACCCGATAACCTGTATGTCGGTGCCGGGTGGGAGTAACTCCACTTGCGAGTTCCCAGCAAAATGCGGGGAACCTAAAGAATTCTAGCAGAACCGCGCCTTCCAGCCAACCGGGGCCATTTGGACCCGCGTTCAAGAAGAGGACAGCATGAGTGAAGACAACCTTTCCGACGCGAATCACCAGCCGATCAATGCGGAGCAAGCGGCGCGAGACATTGCAGATGTCGGCGCGGTCGAGGTCATCACTACAGCAGCGGTGCACCTCCTCAGCGCGGCAGCGGTCAAGTGTGGACTCGCCGACGATCCGGAGAATCAGACCGACCTCGACGAGGCACGCAAATTGATCAACGCCCTCGCTGGACTGATCACCGCCGCCGCACCGGAGATCAGCGACATGCACGCGAGGAGTCTGCGAGACGGCCTGCGCTCGGTGCAACTCGCGTTCCGCGAAGCATCCACTTTCCCTGACGCACCTGGTGCGGGCCCGGGTGAGAAGTGGACCGGCTCAGTTATTTAGCCGATACGGCCCCGCTCGTCTAGGCTGAAGCGATGCCTCACGGGTTACCGCAGCAACAGAAGTCCGGCCCTGTGGAGCCCTCCTCGCAAATGCGCGCGGGCTTTCTCGATTCACTCGGGGTAGGTCTGGGGATCTTCCCACTGGGTATCGCGCTCGGCGTACTCGTGGTTCAGGCTGGATTGCCCTGGTGGCTTGCGCCGGCGCTCTCGATCGGTGTCTTCGCCGGCTCCGTCGAGCTGCTGCTCGTCAGCATGATCGCCGCGAGCCTCCCCCTCGTCACGATCGCCGCGGCGGTGCTTGCCGTGAACTTCCGGCACGTGTTCTATCCGCTGTCATTTCCGATCACCGTCGCGCGGCCCGGCATCGCACGTGCGTACTCCGTGTACGCCATGATCGATGAGGCGTATGCGACCTACGTGTTACTCCCGCGCGAGCTGAACTCGTCACGGCGAATGATCACCGGACAGCTGTTCATGCAGGCCTACTGGGTTGGCGGCGGGCTCGTGGGTGTGGCGCTGGCATCGCTGCTCCCAGAGCCCATCGAGGGGTTCGAGTTCGCGTTGTGCTCACTCTTCATTGTGATGACCCTCGATGCCGCCCATTCCCGGCGCGAGGTACCTTCGGTGGTGCTTGCTGGCCTCTCGGTAACCGTTGCGATGCTCGCAGTTCCCGGCGCCGAGTTACTCGCGGCGCTCATCATCTTCACCCTGACGCTGAGTCTGAGATACGCCTGGTCTCGGCAGCGACGACCCGATGATGTGGTGACGCATGCCTGAGCTCGGGTACATGATTGCCGCCGTCGCGCTAAGCGGTCTCATCACCCTGCTTCTCCGGGCCCTGCCGTTTGCCATCCTGAAGCCGCTGCGGAAATCGAAATTCGTACAGAAGCTCGGTCAGTGGATGCCGGTGGGCATCCTGCTGATCCTCGCGGTGGTCGTACTGAAGGGCGAAATTGCCGCGCGACCGGAGCGGCTCTGGGTGGTGGCCGTCGCGACCGCGGTCACGATCCTGGTGCATCTGTTCGCTGGCCGTCGAGCCCTCGTGAGTATTTTCGCGGGCACCGGAGTGTACGTGCTGCTGCTGAACGCCTTCTAAAGGCTCGCCCGTGGCAGCACTCGCATCGAGTCGACACGCCGGGCGATGGGTGTGCTCGCAGACCAGTTGCGTTGTGCGCGTTCGATGAGTTCGGCGAGTTCCTCGCGATCGAGCCCGTGTGCAACATGAAGCACCACATCGATCTCGGGAGCGAGGAGCCTGGACTCGGGGTCGCCCGGGAGCACCTCGACCGAATCAACACGGGGATCGTCAGCCACCGAGAGCTCAAACGCCTCAAGAACCCCGGGGTCAGCCCAGGCAGGCACAAGATACCCACCAAGAGCAAGCGCCTCAAGCCCGGTGCGGCGTACACCGAACTCGCGTGCAGGGGTCCCAGGATCCACAATAATCAGGTCGGTTTCCTCCTGCGCCGCGGCCAGCGCCACCTGCGGTGCGGGAACCGGGATGGGACGCGCCGTGGGGTTCCACGTGCGCATTGCGAGAACCGAACTGAAAACCGGCATGACGCGCCGCCCGTCCGGGCCAGCAACCGTCACGATCGAGAGCTCTTGCGTTTTTTCGACGGTTCGCCCGTCTGGGGTCACTCCGAGATCTCCGGCATCGGCCAGCAGCGGGATGAGCACACGGCACCCGGACAGCTCGTGAAGCGCACGTGCGGCCGCGTGTGCTAGCACGTCAAGATCGCGAGCCGTCGCGGCGGCCCGGAGCGCGTCAACCGCTCGTCCGAAGCCCACGGGAGTTTCGCCATCATCGTCGGCGAACGCTGTTCCGTGGTACTCAAAGGTTCGGCCTCGCCAGGGAAACCCGGCCGAATCCCCTGCACCCCCCGGCACGAGGCTGGCAGGCACGCCCGTCGAACGGGGCGCATCCCCAGTTGAGGGAAGACGCTGGATGGCCATGGTGATCGGCTAGCGACCGGCTACGTCGAGCGCCGCGGCAAGCGTGAACGCACCCGCGTACAAGGCCTTGCCGACAATCGCGCCTTCGACACCCAGTGGCACCAACTCACGGAGTGCGGCCAAGTCGTCGAGGCTCGATACTCCGCCCGAGGCCACAACAGGTCGGTCTGTGCGTGCAGCGACCTTCTGCAGGAGTTCGATGTTCGGACCGCGCAGGGTGCCATCCTTGGTCACATCGGTCACAACATAGCGTGGGCAGCCTGCCTCCTCGAGCCGGTCAAGCACCTCCCAGAGGTTGCCGCCGTCTTCGGTCCAGCCGCGCGCGGCGAGAGTTTCCCCGCGAACGTCGAGCCCGACAGCGATCTGCTCCCCGTATCGAGCAATGACCGCACGCGCCCACTCCGGGTTTTCGAGTGCTGCGGTGCCGAGGTTCACGCGTTTCGCGCCGAGTTCGAGTGCTGCTTCGAGGCTCGCGTCGTCACGAATGCCGCCGGACAGCTCGACCTTTACCGTCTTCGAATTCTTGATGACTTTGCGCAAGAGCGCCGCGTTGTTGCCCCGACCGAACGCCGCGTCGAGATCGACCAGGTGGATCCACTCGGCACCCTGCTCGATCCAATCGAGGGCCGCATCTACAGGGCTGCCGTAGTTGGTCTCGGTGCCCGCTTCACCCTGGGTGAGTCGCACCGCTTTTCCGTCGGCGACATCCACTGCGGGCAGAAGTTCAAGCTTCGGGCTGTTACTGAGCTCGGTCATCATGTTCCTTCACTGAAGTTAGAGCGAATTGATCCAGTTGCGAAGCAGGCGAATTCCGGCCTCGCCAGACTTTTCTGGGTGAAACTGAGTAGCGCAGAGGGGGCCATTCTCGACCGCGGCGATGAAACGCTCGCCGTGTTCTGCCCACGTCACCCGTGGCTTTGTCGACGGGGTGCGACCCTCGATGGTCCACTCTGTGGCTGCGTTACTGTGCACGAAGTAGAAGCGCTCATGTTCGATTCCTGCGAACAGCACCGAGCCCTCGGCAGGCTGCACGGTGTTCCAGCCCATGTGCGGCAGTCGATCCGCCTGCAACTGACGCACCGTTCCCGGCCACTGTCCGAGCCCATCCGTTTCCACCCCGCGCTCGACGCCGCGAGAGAACATCACCTGCTCACCAACGCAGATGCCCAGCACCGGGCGCCCTCCAGCGAGCCTCCTGTCGATTAATTCGTCACCGTTCACCGCGGTGAGCGCACGCATGACCGCGTCGAACGCACCAACTCCAGGCACGACCAGCCCATCAGCCTGCAACACCGTCTCGGGATCGCGGGTCAGCGTGACCTCAGCACCAGCGCGCTCGAGCGCCTTGACCGCCGAGTGCACGTTGCCCGAACCGTAGTCGAGCACCGCCACCTTCTTGCGGATCACAGCGCACCCTTGGTTGACGGCACCCCCGCGACCAGCGGATCGCGTGTCTTTGCCTGCCGGAATGCGCGCGCGAAGGCCTTGAACTCCGCCTCGGCAATGTGATGCGGATCGCGGCCCTCGACCAGTCGGATGTGGCACGTGAACCGCGCATTCAGGATCAGCGCCTCGAAAAAGTGGCGCACCATGCTGCCGGTGAAGTGCCCGCCGATCAAGTGAAACTCGAACCCCGCGGGCTCTCCTGAGTGCACCAGATACGGACGGCCGGAAATGTCAACAACAGCTTGCGCGAGAGCTTCATCGAGGGGCACCAGAGCATCGCCGTAGCGCGAGATTCCCGACTTGTCGCCGAGCGCCTCGAGGAGAGCTTGCCCGAGCACGATTCCCGTGTCTTCCACCGTGTGATGTACATCGATGTGGATATCACCAATCGCGCGTACCGTGAGATCGGTAAGCGAGTGCCGCGCAAACGCGGTCAACATGTGATCGAAGAACGGCACTCCTGTCTCGACTTCTGCCTCGCCCGTTCCGTCGAGGTTGACCTGCACGCTGATCTGTGACTCGCTGGTGTGGCGGTCGAGGGAAGCGGTGCGTGGGGATGCGTTCATAGCGTTAAGCCTAGCGCTCAGCGGAAGTGAGCGCGGTGAGCGCATTGATGAGGATCGTCGTCTCGTTCTCGGTGCCCGCGGTGATACGCAAGTGCCCGGGAATCCCAAGATCGCGAATCAGGATGCCCTGAGCGAGCAGCGCCTCGAAGGTCGCCGTTGGGTTTGCAAAGCCGCCCACGAGAAGGAAGTTTGCCCCAGAGGGGTGCACGAGGTAGCCCAGATCACTGAGCGCCTCGGCGAGGCGATCACGCTGCACACGAATATCCGCCACCGTGGCAAGCATCTCGCTCGCGTGTCTGATGGCCGCAATGGCCGCCGCTTGTGTCAGCGCCGAGAGGTGATACGGCAAGCGAACCAGTTTGAGGGCATCGACCACTGCCGGATCTGCCGCAAGGTACCCGAGCCGCACACCTGCGAACGCGAACGCCTTGCTCATCGTGCGCGAAACCAGGAGGCGTGGACGACCCTGGAGCAACGTCACCGCACTCTCGCGCTCGGCATCGAATTCGTGATACGCCTCATCAACGATCAGGATGCCGTCAAACGCATCGTAGGCGGCAGCGATCGTGTCGAGATCGAGCGGGGTACCCGTCGGATTGTTCGGACCGCAGAGTATGGCAATGCTCGGAGCGTGCAACCGGAGCATTTCCGAAACAAAACCGGGCGTCAATGCGTAGTCTGCGGGGCGCTCCACCGGCACCCACTGAGTGTCGGTGCCATCAGCGAGCAAGGGATACATCGAGTACGTCGGGGTGAAGCTGAGGAGGCTCCGGCCGGGTCCACCAAATGCCTGCAGGATCTGTTGCAGAACTTCATTCGATCCATTCGCCGCCCACAACTGTGAGGCCGTCAGCCCATGGCCGAGGTACCCGGCGAGCGCCTCGCGAAGCTTCACAAAATCGCGATCCGGGTATCGATTCACTCCACGAACCGCGAGGGTGAGTTCCGCCACAATCTCGGTGATCACCGCCTCAGGAATGGGATGCGTGTTCTCGTTGACGTTGAGACTCACAGCAACACTGTCTTGGGGCGCGCCGTACGGGGTCTTCCCCACGAGATTTTGGCGAAGCGGGAGATCTTTCAGGCTGGTCACCCGACCAGTCTAGAACTCGCGCAACACCCCACAGACACGAAGTGACAGATCAACTCACGAATCTAGGCCCAAGTCCGTCGCACTCACTACCCCATCAGATCCTGAATAACGCAGCGGCACAGCGATCGGCTGCCCCGCTTGCACACCCGAGCCGCCCAACTGATTCAGTCGAACCAGCTCGGCAACCACATCGCGTGGGTCTGCATTCGGATCAAGCTCCGTAGCGACAGACCAGAGCGACGCACCGGGCTGCACTACGACATAGCCAAACTCTGCAGAGCCTGCTTCGCTCGTCGCAACGGCCTGAGTGGCGCCGAAGATCGCAGCGGAAGCGACAAGCCCGGTGATGAGAGCGGCGAGCATCACGCCGAATACCATCCGGCCGCGGCGGGTGAGGCGCATCCGGGGACTCTGGTGCCCAACCGAACGAGACCGCGCCTCCTCCAGTGAAACAACTGTGGCGAATCGTGTTGCCCCGGGAGTCGTCTGAATACTCATGCGCTCGTCCTTTCGGTTTCACTGTTCGAACACATTCACACGTGCTTCGAACATTTGTTTCGAACATACCTTCGAATAATCGAAACCGCAAGCCCCGATTCCGCTTAAGTTTTGCGACCATTCGGCGACACTCGTGCACATATTTGCCCAATTTCGAACAAAAGAACTAGTGTTTCGATTACTGGCTTCACTGAACCAGACACCACCGACATTCACGTTGGTGTTGGGGTGACACGAGAGTTCGTCTCAGATGACACCGCGATCCACCGCTATTTCCGGGAGGAACCCGTGACGACACAGGCGCAGCACCCCAAGCCGCTTTCGGAGAAGCAACAAATGATCTTGGAGTTCATTTCCCGCTTCATCGCTAGCCGGAGCTTCCCGCCCTCCATTCGGGAGATTGGCGAGGGAGTCGGGCTCTCCTCGCCTTCGAGCATCACCTATCAGCTCGATCAGCTCGAGCTTGCGGGATTCCTGCGACGGCACCCGAATCAGAACCGGGCGATCGAACTCCTGACTGTCCCTGCGGCCATCGCCGCTGACGTCTCAGACCTTCCGACGGTGCAGGCAGAAGAGACCGCCTACATTCCACTTGTCGGTCAGATTGCCGCGGGTGTGCCGATTACCGCCGATCAGCACGTCGAAGAACTCATGCCCCTGCCCCGCGCACTCGTCGGAGACGGCGACCTGTTTATGTTGCGTGTCGTTGGAGATTCGATGATTGATGCCGCGATCTGCGACGGTGATTTCGTGGTTATCCGGCAACAACGCGATGCAACGAACGGCGACATTGTGGCCGCGATGCTTGACGGGGAGGCGACCGTCAAGGTCTTTCGACGCCGCGACGGTCACACCTGGCTCCTGCCGCGCAACAGTGCATTCGAGCCCATCCTCGGCGACCATGCCGAGGTCCTCGGCAAGGTCGTTGCTGTTTTCCGCTCAGTGTAAGGCCGGCCTCTCGACGGGCGATCAGAGCGGAGTGACGGTTCAGGCCCGTGCGTTTCGACTTTCGTCGACCGGTGCCGCGGTCGAGGGTGCGAGCGGGTGCGGAGTGACGTGCCCAAGCGCGCGTAACACCGCGGTGACTTGCTCGTGACGATTGAAGGTGTAGAGATGAATCGACGGCGCGCCACCCGCCAGTAGCTCCCGTGCCAACTCAACAGTGTGCGCAACACCGAGCTCTGGCGAGGTGCCCCCCGCGGCCTCGAGCGCACGCACCAGTTGCGGCGGCGCCGGGCGTCCTGCCAGATCCGCCACCTTACGCAACTGACCCAGATTGGACACCGGCATCATGCCGGGCAGGAGCGGAATATGCAGGCCCGCCTGCCGCGCCTCCTCCGCGAATGACAAATACTCCTCGGCGTGGAAGAACAGCTGAGTGATGCCGAGTTCCGCTCCGGCCTCCTGTTTTTCCACAAGCCAGGCAATGTCTTCGCTGCGGGAGCGCGACAACGGATGGCCGTTGGGATACACCGCCACAGCGATGCGGCCCACGTTGGACGCTGCGGGCATCTCGGCGCGCACCTCAGCGATGAGCCGGATGAGGTCGACGGAGCTGAGTGAAGCCGTCACCTCAATGTCGTCTTCGCTCAGCCCACGCGGGGGGTCGCCGCGAAGGGCGAGAAAGTCGAAGATGCCCGCCTCATGCGTTTCAGCAATGACCGCGCGAACCTCGTCGCGTGTCATGCCCACCGTCGTCAGGTGGGCCATGGGCAGCGCGTCGGTGTACTGCCGCAGGTACTTGAGCAGGTCAAGGGAGGCATCGCGGGTTGATCCGCTCGCACCGTACGTCACGGAGATGAACTCTGGCCCCGCTGCGGCGAGGTGCTGCACCGCGTGCCCGAGTGCCAGCGCTGCTGCGGAGGTGCGCGCGGGGAAGACTTCGAAGGAGAAACGGAGAGGCGCGGGGGCACCAGGGGCGACCATCTCGAGCGACACGCGGCGCCTCCAAACTGTCGGGAGTAGTGAATGTATTGAGCCTACAGAGGTGGATCCGCCCGCTCGAAACCGGCTGCAACACTGCGCAGAAATATGACCTCGGCGAAACTACTGTTTCCCAAGACATGCGCCAGGCGGCTACGACGGCCTGACTAGGCGGAAGCAGGGGTGTTCAGAATAAACGGCTCGAGCTTGGCGAGCGTTTCTCCGCCAACGTATGCCCGAACACGGGTGCCTTGCTCAACGTACTCCGTCTCGAGCACACGGTTTCGCTCGTGCAGCTCGGCAACGAGGTCGCCTCGCTCGTAGGGCACGACGACGGTCACTTCCCGATCGGGAACGGGCAGTGTCGCGTCGATTCGGGCCTTCAGCTCGGCTATGCCCTCGCCGGTGCGCGCAGAGACGAAGACCGCGTCGGGCGCGAGCCCGTGCAGCACCAGTCGCTGCGTGTCGTCGATCAGATCGGCCTTGTTGAAGACGACGATTTCGGGGATCGACTGCGCCTCGACCTCCGCAATCACCTGGCGCACGGTCTTCAGCTGAGCCTCCGGTTCGGGGTGGGACCCGTCTACCACGTGCACGATCACGTCGGCCCCGGCCACCTCCTCGAAGGTGGAACGGAACGCCTCGACGAGCTGATGCGGCAGGCTCCTGACGAAGCCGACCGTGTCGGTGAAGGTGAAGCTGCGGCCATCCGAGGTTTCCGCATGTCGCACCGTGGTGTCAAGGGTGGCAAAGAGTTGGTTCTGCACGAGCGCCTCCGCGCCCGTGAGTCGGTTGAGCAGGCTCGACTTCCCCGCGTTGGTATAGCCAGCGATCGCGACCGATGGCACCTCGCCGCGTTTGCGGTTCGCTCGCTTGGCCTCGCGCGCCGGGGCAAACTCAGCAATCTGCTTGCGCAGCTTCGCCATTCGCGTGTTAATGCGGCGCCGATCAAGCTCGATCTTGGTTTCACCCGGACCGCGTGACCCCATGCCAGCCCCGGCTGCGCCCACTTGCCCGCCCGCCTGTCGCGACATCGAGTCGCCCCAGCCACGCAGACGCGGCAACAGATACCTCAACTGCGCGAGCTCAACCTGAGCCTTGCCTTCACGGCTTTTTGCATGCTGGCTGAAAATATCGAGGATCACGGCGGTGCGGTCGATGACCTTCACCTTCACGACATCTTCGAGTGCGCGGCGCTGGCTCGGTGCGAGTTCGGTGTCAGCGACAACAGTGTCAGCCCCCTCGGCCACCACCATCTCGGCAAGCTCTTGCGCTTTCCCCTTGCCAAAGTAGGTCGCCGGATCGGGGTTCGCTCGGCGCTGGAGCAGGCCATCGATGACTCGCGCACCGGCAGTCTCAGCGAGTGCCGCGAGCTCCCGGAGCGAGTTCTCAGCGTCCTCTTGCCCGTGCTTGCCATTCGAACTGTAGACACCGATCAGGATGACATTTTCTAGTCGCAGTTGCCGGTACTCGACCTCCGTGACATCTTCGAGTTCGGTCGAGAGACCGGGCACGCGCTTGAGTGATGCGCGTTCTTCGCGTTCGAGCCGAATCGAGTCCAGATCCTTGCCCAACTGATCGTGAGCCTCATCTCCGAGCGCCTGCGCGCCACTGGTGAGGTCACGAATTACCGTGGCGTGGCCGGCACCATGGGCGCGCGCCAGCACCCGGTCAAGCGGATCTACGGGGTCACTCGACGCTGGGGTGTTGGGCTGATCCGCTGCTGCGGAGGGCGATTCTGATTTGGTCATCTGGATTCCAGTCTAAGTCGGGACGTGGTTTCCAGCTCTGCTGTTCACCCACAGCGCAGCACACCCATGGGGCTCGCGCCCGGTGAGACTGAGATACTGGGTCGGTGACACAGCACTACTTCTCAGAATCCCCAGTTGGCGATGCCAGGCAGCGCGAGATCGAGGTCGAACTCGCCGGAGCTCCCAGGCTCCTCGTGACCGCGGGCGGCGTCTTCAGCCCCGAACACCTCGACCAGGGCACTGCGGTGCTGCTTCGCACATTGGAGAAGGCATCGTACGGCACGACACCCCTCGCGGGGCCGCTCCTCGACCTCGGGTGCGGATGGGGTCCCATCGCCCTCTCCGCAGCACTGACGCACCCAAGTGCGGAGATTTGGGCGGTCGACATCAACGAACGTGCGCGGTCGCTCGCATCAGAGAACGCCGCGCGGCTGGGCCTCGAGAATCTTCGGGTTGCCGCACCGGCTGACGTACCGACAACCGTTGAATTTGCCGAGATCCACTCAAACCCTCCGATTCGTATTGGCAAGCAGGCGCTGCACGCCCTTCTCGAGCAGTGGCTCCCGCGGCTTGCGCCCGGCGGATCCGCCACTCTCGTCGTCGCCAAGCATCTGGGTGCCGATTCGCTTCAATCGTGGATCGCGGCCGAGTTTCCTGAACTTACTGTCACCCGCATTGCGCGCGACAAGGGCTTTTCGGTCATCAAGGCAGTCAAGTGCTAGGGCCCTACTCGGGCAGCTCGATCGTGCCGCGATAGACGAGTTCAGCTGGCCCCGAGAGCGACACGTGCTCCCCCTCCTCGGTGGGAAACATGCGCACCGCGAGCCGACCGCCGGGAACTTCCACGCTCCAGTGATTGGGCATCCCCTCGCCTCCCCAATAGCGGAAGGCAAGCGCCGCGGCCGCAGTGCCGGTGCCACACGAGAGCGTCTCGCCAGACCCGCGCTCATGCACTCGCATGCGAATTCGAGCGACACCGTCTTTGATGAGCGGTTCCTCCGGCACGACGAACTCGACGTTTGCGCCCGACTCTGGCGCTGGATCCAACGTGGGCGCGTCATTCAGCTCCAGGCCGTCGAGCTTGGCATCGGCGGCGAGCGCCGTCACCACGTGCGGATTCCCGAGATCTATCCCCTGGCCTGGCCTCGGCACGTGCAACCCGCGCGCGGCGACCAGGAACTCCTCAGTGAGGCGCCACCTACCGAGATCCACCGTGTAGCCAGACACGCCAGCGAGCACGTCTTTCACCCCGGCGCGCGTGCCAATGGGGAGGGTGTCGCGCCGCTCGGGTGTCACCAGTCCCTCGGTAATGAGGTAGTGGGCGTAGACGCGAATGCCGTTTCCGCACATTTCAGCGGGCGTGCCGTCGGCGTTCCAGTAATCCATGAACCATTCGGCTGCCGGCTCTTCGGCAAGCACAGATGCACCCTCGGGGAGTGCGCGTGAGCGAACCGCACGAATGACACCGTCTGCCCCAATGCCAAAATGTCGATCGCACAGGAACGTGATCTGTTCGGGGGTGAGGGTCAACTCGCCATCCGGATCGGTGAAGAGCACGAAGTCGTTCCCTGTGCCATGGCCTTTGGTGAACGTCAGAGAGGGCATGGCTCAAGTCTAAAGGGTGGCCCCACGCATCCGCTGGGCTCCAGCCTGCCCTGGCTTGCTAGCATCGCGGCATGGGCGAACGAGGAGATCCACTCCACAGGAACCGGCTGTCAGCACTCGGAGCGACCCTCGCCTGGCAGCTGGCCGCGCCCGCGCAAGACCGTCACGCGCTGGCACGATCACTGCTGCGCGAGTTGCTGGGCGACGAGACGCACTTTTCCTCGGTGTGCCCACACTGTGGCGGGGCACACGGTCCCGTGCGGGCTCAGCTCCCGCGCGGCCAGGCTCCCCTCGTCAGCATCACCTATTCGGGTCCGCTCGTCGTCGTGGGAGCGGCACCGGCCCTGGCTGTGGCCTTCGGAATCGACGCGGAGATCGATTCGGAAGACCACAGACGGGCCGTCTCCGAAGCGATCGGCAGCGCGGAGCTGTATGACTGGACCCGACTTGAGGCGGTGGCCAAGGCCAGGCGCACCGGTCTGCGCGACGAGGTGCGCGCACTCGACTACACCGGTGATACACACGGGTGGATCGCCCAGCCGGCACCCGGTCTCCCAGGACTGTGCGGAGTCGACCTCACGTTGACCCTGCCCGGCGAGCACGGAACCGCGCTCCTCAGCGTGGCGCTCGCCGCCGCTGCCCCGCCGCCGGGTGCGCCAACTACTTTCCTGCCTTCGTAAGCTTCTGCTGGTTGATGGGTGCGATCACTTTCTCTGCCTTGGGTGCCTTGTCACCCTTGGAAAGCTTGGAAAGCTTCGGAAGCTTCGGGAGTTTCTCGTCGAGGAGCCAACTGTGCCACAGGCCTTCGAGCGGATCTGCACTGAATGATTGCGCCAACCTCAGGAAATCTTCGCTGCGCACCTGGCGGTGAAAATTCTCCGTGGACCAGGCCAACAGGAGCGCACGAAACTGGACGTCTCCCAGGGTCCGCCGGAGAGCCTCCAGGAGCAGCGCGCCCCTCTTGTAGACGCGGTCGTCGAACATGTCTGCCGCACCGGGATTCGAGAGCAACAGATCCTGCGGTAACGCTGAGAGCAACTCATGATGCTCCTGTGCACACTGGGCGATCGTCTGACCACCCGATGCTTCGGCCCAGATCCACTCGGAAAAGCAGCAAAAACCCTCGTTCAGCCAAATATCTTTCCAGTGTGAAATCGCCACACTATTTCCGAACCACTGGTGCGCAAGCTCGTGCGCCAGGAGTCGCTGTTCGGCGGCTGCAGCGTGGTTCGACCCGAAGGTCACGAGCCCCTGCGATTCGAGGGGGATCTCAAGCTCCTCCTCCACCACCACCACCGTCAGGTCCTCCTGCGGGTAGGGTCCGAACCATGCCTCGAACTCGCGCACCATGTCGACCATCGGAGCGAACGCGCGCAGCATCTCGGGTGCCTGGTGGCGCGGTGTCACGAGCCGGCCGACTGTCGCCCCCGACCGCAATAGGACGTTGAGGGGAAACTCAGCATACTGTCCGACGTGCGCGGCGACGAGATAGGTCGCCGTCGGAACCTCGCTCGTAAACGACCAGGTCCGCGTGCCTCCGCGCTGCGAGACCTCTCCGGGCACCCCGCTGATCGCGACGAAGAAATCGGCATCTGTGGTGAATCGGATCTCGTAGGTCGCGCGGTTGGCAATGCGATCGTTGCACGGAAACCAGGTGGGTGCCCCGGTGGGCTGGGCGGCGACAAGCGCCCCGTTCTCGAGTTCTTCCCACCCCAGCTGCCCCCAGTGCGAGCGGCGCGGAGCTGGGCTCCCTGCGTACTGAATTTCGACGACCAGCGTGGCTCCCGCTTCGCGTGCCTCAGCAAACTTCACCACAAGTGCGTGGTCGGTGTGTTTCACGTCGCGATGAGGTACCCCATTCACCCGCACCTTCTTGGCCCGAAGCCCCACCAGGTCGAGGCGAATCGCGCTCGTGCGTTCGACAATCCTGAGTGTCAGTCTCGCCGTGCCGGACAGCCGGTTCGTTCGCGGCGTGTATGTGAGGTCGAGTGCGTATCGCTCGACCTCGTACCGGGAGTCTCCGCTATTGGGCGTGTATTGGTCACCCATTATTTCGTGGTCTGGTAGGCGCGCACCTTGACCGCTTTCCACGGCCCGATCGGGTTGCCGCTCCAGCGCGATCCCACCGGCACGGTCTCCCCGCGCATGACGAGCGAGGCCGGCCCCACCGTCGCGTTCGCACCAATAGTGGCAGCGGGCAAAATCACGCTGTGGGGCCCGAGCGTTGCCCCGGGTTCGAGTTCGACGGTGTCCATGCTCATAATTCGATCATGAAACAGGTGGGTCTGTACAACGCACCCGCGGTTGACAGTGGATCCGGCACCCAGTGTGACGAGATCCGGCTCTGGGAGCCAGTACGATTCGCACCAGACCCCGGTACCGATGCGCGCGCCCAGCGAACGCAGCCAGAGCGCGAGCGCCGGTGTGCCAGACGCCGCACGGGCAAACCACGGTGCCGCGACCATTTCGGTGAAGGTGTCGGAGACCTCAGTGCGCCAGACGAAGCTTGACCACAGCGGTGCCTCACCGGCGCGAATCACGCCGACGATAGTCCACTTTGCGAGCGTGGTGATCGCGGCAGCGACCGCACCCGCAACGAGCATCACGACTCCTGACAGCAGCAGGATCCACACTGGCCCCAGCGACTGCCACAGCCATGCCATGACGAGCAAGACACTCAAGCCGAGTGCCGCGGTCACCATGACCGGCACCAGTCTGCTGAGTTCCCACAGCGCACGCGCGATCCGCAACTTCGCACCGGGGTTGAAGGTGCGGGTATCGTCACCCGTTTGCGCGACACGGCGGAGCCTCACCGCTGGGGAACCGAGCCAGGACGAGCCCGATTTCGACTTTTCCGGGGCGACGGAAAGCACCGCGACGAGTGAATCCTTGGCGACTCGGTGCCCCGGGCCAGCCATCCCGGAATTCCCGAGGAACGCGCGCTTGCCGATGCGTACCGGACCGATCCGCATCCACCCACGGTGGAGTTCGTACGAAGCCACCATGGTGTCGTCTGCGAGGAACGCACCGTCGTCGATGCGTGTCATGCACGGAAGCAACAACACGGTGGATGCCTCGACATTCTTGCCGACGGTCGCTCCCAGCATGCGCAGCCACACCGGGGTAAACAGGCTGGAGTAGAGCGGAAAGAGGAAGGTGCGGGCCGCGTCCAGCAGTCGCTCGGTGGTCCACACCTGCCAACCCACGCGACTGTGCACGGGGAAGGTTCCCTCGCGGAGCCCGAGTGCGAGGAGGCGAACCAGCACAACGACGGCACCCGCGTAGACGAATCCGGCAACGAGAACCGCGGGCACGAGCGCCAGGAGAGCCGCGCCGTAGATCTCGGGGAGCGTGCCCTGGCCGCGTACCGCGAGTGCCACGAGCCCTCCCCCGGCCGCGAACGACACGAATGGGAGCAGCGCGAGACCCAGAGAGGAGAACGCATAGGCCGCACGCCAGAGGGGCGACTGACGCGGGGGCACCTCGGGCCACCGAACCGAGGTTCCTCCTACCCGCACCGCGGGTGAACCGGCCCAGGTCTGATTCGCCTTCACCCGGCCGAAGACCGCCGAGCCCGCAGCGATCTCCGCACCATCATCAATGCGAGTACCCGGAGCCAGCACCGATCGAGCCCCGATCGTGACATGCTCCCCAATCTGCACCCTGCCGACCCGGAGCACATCGCCGTCGATCCAATATCCGCTGAGATCAACCTCAGGCTCAATCGCGGATCCCCGCCCAATCTCGAGCATCCCGGTGATGGGCGGCAGCGTGTGCAGGTTGACGTCTCGCGAGATCTTGGCTCCGAGCGCCCGCGCGTAGAGCATCACCCAGGGGGCTCCCGCGCTTCCGACGGCATCGATCTGATCGGCGAAGTGTTCGGCCAGCCACAGCCGCATGTGCACGAACCCGCCCCGCGGGTAGTCTCCGGGGGCGACCCCTGCGAGCAGCACCCGTGCGGCAATTGCGGCGATGGCCATGCGGCCGAACGGGGTCAGGATCAGCACGATACCCACGAGCAGCACCCAGATCGGTGCGCTCGGCAGCGCCTCATACCCCGTGGTCCAGTTCAGGATCGTTCCCGCGGTGAGGATATAGATGAGCCAACGCAGTCCGCTGACCAGGAACAACGGCACCCCCGCGATCGTCTGCACCCACTGGGTACCTTTTGACGTGGGTTCGGGCGAGTGAAAACTCGCGGGGTCGCTCACCTCCTCGACCGCGGCGATGGCCTTTGCCATGGCTGACAGCCTGGGCACATCGTAGACATCGGCGACGGAATACTCGGGCACTCGCGTGCGGATGCGAGAGACGAGCTGCGCTGCGGCAAGCGATCCGCCGCCGAGGTCGAAGAAATCCGCCTTTGCCGAGTTCGGGGCGATGCCCAAGACCGCCTGCCACTGCTCGCCCAGCCAGCGTTCGGTCTCGGTGAATCCCTCGGGCATCGGTTCCTCGACTCCGGGCAGCGGCCATGGGAGGGCCGCACGATCTACCTTGCCGGAGGTGCGCATGGGCAAGTCTTCGACCACCGCGAGAAGTGGCATCACCCCGGCGGCCAGCCTGCCGGCGAGAAAGCTTCGCGCGTGCGAGCGATCAAATGGAGACTCGCTCTCGACCACCAGATAGCCGACGAGCAGCGGCACCCCGGACTCGCTGGTGCGCACGGCCGCCGCCGCGGCGGTCACGCCGGGAAGATCCTGCAGCGCCGATTCAACCTCGCCAAGTTCAATGCGCCGACCCCCGACCTTCACCTGGTCGTCCGCGCGCCCCAAAAAGATCAGCCCCTCAGACTCGTATTTCACCAGGTCGCCGGAACGATACGCGCGCTCCCAGCCCAGAGTCGGCATAGTCGCGTACTTTTCAGCATCCTTGGCAGGATCGAGGTACCGGGCAAGACCCACTCCTCCGATGATGAGTTCACCCGATTCGCCCGGGGCAACGCGGAAACCGCCTGGATCCACCACCGCGAGATCCCACCCGTCGAGCGGCAGACCGATGCGCACCGGGGCCGTGCCGTCCAGGCGACATCCGCACGCGACGACCGTCGCTTCGGTGGGGCCGTAGGTGTTCCACACCTCTCGATCCTCATCGACGAGCCTGGCCGCGAGTTCGGGTGGGCACGCCTCTCCCCCAAAGATCAGGAGTCGGACGTTTTCGATCGCCTCGCGCGGCCACATCGCGGCGAGTGTCGGCACCGTAGAGACCACCGTGATGCCCTGGCGCACGAGCCACTGGGCCAGGTCTTCTCCCGCCCTGACGAGCGCACGCGGTGCGGGCACTAGGCACGCGGCGTGGCGCCACGCCAACCACATCTCTTCGCAGGAGGCATCAAACGCGACCGAGAGGCCAGCGAGCACTCGATCCCCGGGGCCGAGCGGGCGAGACTGCACAAACATGAGCGCCTCGGCATCGACGAACGCGGCCGCCGATCGGTGCGTGACCGCGACGCCTTTGGGCACGCCGGTCGATCCCGATGTAAAGATGACCCAGGCATCGTCGTCTGGCGTTGGATCCGGGCCGCCCCGGGCCCCCTGGCGGACAGCCGCGCCCTCGTGGTCTGCTGGATCCGCTAGCCCCGTGACATCCACGAAGGCTTCCTCGCCGATTCCTGCGCAAGTACTCCGCACGTACTGCGGACCGTTTCCCACGATCCCGGCGACGTCTGCTTCACCGAAGACAAGCCGCGCCCGGTCGTCGGTATCGTCAGCATCGACCGGCACGTAGGCTGCACCGGCGAACATAATCGCGAGAATGGCGATGTAGAGATCTGCCGAGCCGGAATCGATTCGAACGCCCACCCGGTCTCCGGGCCGGACTCCATCAGTTCGCAACTCGTCTGCGAAGAGTTCGACCGCGGCAAGCAACTCACGATAGCTGAGCGCACCAGACCCCGCGTCAAGCGCGGACGCGTCGGGATGGGCAAGGGTCGACTGGCGCAGAATGTCAATGAGAGTGCGTTCGGGCGCGGCGAATGCTGCCCGGTTCAGGGCATCCTGCGAATCAGCGTGGCTCATGCGGCGAAGTCTATTCCAGCGATGTAAACGGGGAGTTCAACCCCTCAGTGTGCTCGCCCAGTGAATCCGGCCTGCGGATGCTGCTTCCTGAATGGGTCAGCCAGTGGAGGGCTGCGTGGAGATCAGCTCAGGGTCGGGCGATGCGATCCACTCGATGTCGGGGTAGCGCTTGAACCAGCTCACCTGGCGTCGCGCGTATCGACGAGTGAGCGCTTGTGTCTCGGCGATCGCTTCCCCCTCGGTCTTCTCACCCGCGAGTTGCGCGAGTGCCTGCGCATACCCAATGGCGCGGGATGCGGTCTTTCCGTCCTCAATGCCGTGGGGAATAAGTGCACGCACTTCCTCCAGGAGCCCGTCCGACCACATCTGCTCGACGCGTCGGTCGAGCCTCGTCACCAAGTCAGCGCGCTCGGCGTGCACGGCGATCGTGCGGGTGCGCGAGCGCCAGTACTCGGGCACCTCTGGCAGCGAGCCGTGGGCCCTCTCGCCCAGCGCGGCCACCTCAAGCGCACGAACGACCCGTCGTCCATTCCGTGAGTCAACTGCCGCCGCCGCCGCCGGATCAATCGCGCGCAAACGCTGCGCGAGAACCGCCACCCCGAGCTCAGTGAGCTCACGCTCAAGCGTGGCACGAAGCGCCTCATCACGAGGGGGAAATCGGAAGTCGAAGATGAGGCTGGACACGTACAGGCCCGATCCGCCCACCACAATCGCATCATGACCGCGCCCGTGGATCTCGGTGATGAGCGCGCGCGCGGTGGGCTGGTACCACGCTACGGTGGCTTCCTGGCTGGGTTGCAGCGCCTCAAACAGGTGGTGCGCGATTCCGCGTCGCTGCGCGGGGTCGAGCTTCGCCGTACCAATATTCATGCCGCTATACAGCTGCATCGCATCCGCGTTCACGATCTCGGCGGTGCGACCCGAGGCTGCAAGTTGCTCAGCGAGTGCAAGTGACAGCGCGGTCTTGCCGGTACCAGTGGCACCGACAATAGCCCAGAGTGAACCGGTCACAGCACCCGCAGCGTCGGGAGCCCGAGATTGACCGCCCGAGGAGCGTCGCTCGGGTCGGGAGATGCCGGAACTGCGCAGCTGTCGGCCTCACGTCGATCCCACGCGTCGCCCGCTCGTGTGCGTCGCACCGCATAGGGACCACCCACTGCGGGGTCGGCGATGACAAAGTGCGGAGCCGCGTCGGTGACCTGCACCGTGACAACATCGCCAGGACGCGGGATATCTGCATTCGCCGGGATCGCGAAGTGCACGAGCCGGTTATCTTCGGCCCTGCCCGTCAAGCGCCGGGTGGCATCATCTTTACGACCCTCGCTCGCGGCGACGAGCACGTCAACGGTGCGTCCGATCTGTGCGTGGTTTTCCTCAAAGGAGATTCGCTCCTGCAACGCGTGCAACCGCGTGTAGCGCTCCTGCACGATCGCCTTCGGAATCTGCTGCTCCATCTCGGCTGCTGGGGTGCCCGGACGGATCGAGTATTGGAACGTGTACGCGCTCGAAAAACGAGAAGCCTCCACTACGCGCATGGTGTCCTCGAAGTCCTCATCTGTTTCTCCGGGGAATCCCACGATAATGTCGGTGGTGATCGAGGCGTTGGGAATTTGCGCGCGCACCCGCTCAAGGATCCCAAGAAACTTCGTGCTCCGATAGGAGCGCCGCATGGCCTTGAGGATCGCGTCTGAACCGGATTGCAGGGGCATATGCAGCTGCGGCATGACGTTGGGGGTCTCGGCCATGGCCGCAATCACGTCATCGGTGAACGCCGCAGGGTGCGGGCTGGTGAAGCGAACCCGCTCGAGCCCTTCGATGTCTCCCATGGCGCGAAGGAGCTTGCCGAAGGCCTCTCGATCTCCGAATTCCACCCCGTAGGTGTTGACGTTCTGGCCCAGGAGCGTCACTTCGATTGCGCCATCGTCGACGAGCGCCTGTACCTCAGCCAGAATCTCGCCGGGCCTGCGATCCTTTTCCTTTCCACGAAGCGCGGGAACGATGCAGAAAGTACAGGTGTTGTTGCAACCAACCGAGATGGACACCCACCCGCTCGATGCTGAGTCGCGTTTGGTCGGGAGCGTCGAGGGGAACACCTCGAGCGACTCGAGAATCTCGACCTGAGCTTCCTGATTGTGCCGCGCTCGCTCGAGGAGGACCGGCAGTGACCCCATGTTGTGGGTGCCGAACACCACGTCTACCCAGGGCGCTTTCTTCACGATGGTGCCCTGGTCTTTCTGAGCGAGACAGCCCCCGACCGCGATTTGCATGCCTGCGCGCTCGCGCTTCACACTCGCAAGAATGCCGAGGTTTCCGTAGAGCTTATTCGCCGCATTCTCGCGGACCGCGCAGGTGTTGATGACCACCACGTCAGCTTCGTCAGGCGCACTCGCTGCGACATAGCCGGCGGCCTCGAGGGAACCTGCCAAGCGCTCGGAGTCGTGCACGTTCATCTGGCAGCCCAAGGTGCGAACCGTGTAACTGCGCGGAGTTCCGTCAGGGCCGAGTGCAGCGGGCGACGGAGCTATGGGTGTGACAACGGCAGAGGGCATGTGCCCAATTCTACCGACCGTGAAATGTGCTGCGGCCGAGCGCTCAGGTAACGACTCCAACCGCGCGCTGCGCAGTTGTGCGCTATTGGAACCGCACGCCAGAGCCTGGACGAAACCCATCCAGTGCCTCACGTGCGGCGCGCGAGGCGGGTTCACCTGACCAGCCGCGTCGTGCGAGAAAACCGAGAAGCCGCCGCTCGGCGGTCTGCCGATCAAGACCACTCATTTTCCGGGCACGATCCGCGGCTGCGGCCCGGAGAAGCGCAAACTCCTCGTCGTCATCGAGCTCGCCGAGCACTTCTTCGATGGCTCCTTGTGGAATCAGGCGGTCACGGAGCTTCATCCGAATCTGGCTCCGACTCGATCCCTTTCTCTCCCGGAGCGACTCGGCAACTCTCCGGGCGAGGCCGAGATCGTCGAGATAGAGACTCTTGATGAATTCGTCAATCACTGAATCGATATCCCATGCCGGATGGCCGATACTCAGGAGTTCTCGCCGAAGCTCCCCAGAAGACAACGCGCGGCGCGCGAGCACCCGCACGGCATCCTCCTGGGGGCCTCGCTCGGGTGCGGACTCTAGCTCGAGTTCTGGCTCAACTTCGCGCTCCGACTCGATCTCACACTCGGATTCTGGCTCAGGATTGGGTCGAGGCGCGACCTGTGCCTCGACCCCGGCTCGAATCGCTTCCGGGAGTCGGGATCGAAGCTCAATAACCTCCGCGAGATCGGTTCGATCGTCCTTCCGATCATCTCTGCTCTCAGGCTCCGAGGCCGGAGGCACGGGCAGGAAACGCACCACCATGGGGCTGCGCTATGCGCCGAGTCGCTCGTCGCGAAGAGGCTCTACGTTGCTCTCTTCGACCGCAGCGACCACGGGAGCGTTTGGGTCGTCTTTCACGCCCAACTTCACGAGAATCTTCTCTTCGATCTCAGCGGCAATATCAGGGTGCTGAATGAGGAAGCGACGCGAATTCTCCATTCCCTGGCCCAACTGATCACCTTCGTAGGTGTACCAGGCACCGCTCTTTTTCACGAGACCGTGCTCCACGCCAAAATCGATCAGTGAGCCCTCGCGTGAGATGCCCACCCCGTAGAGAATGTCGAATTCAGCCTGCTTGAAGGGCGGCGCCATTTTGTTCTTGACCACCTTGACACGCGTGCGGTTGCCTACCGCGTCGGTGCCTTCTTTCAGCGTTTGAATGCGACGAATGTCGAGGCGCACTGAGGCGTAAAACTTCAGCGCTTTGCCACCAGAAGTGGTTTCTGGGCTCCCGAAGAACACCCCAATTTTCTCCCGCAACTGGTTGATGAAGATTGCTGTCGTGTTGGTCTGACTCAGGCCACCGGTGATTTTACGGAGCGCCTGCGACATCAGGCGTGCCTGCAGTCCGACGTGGCTATCCCCCATATCGCCCTCGATCTCGGCCTTCGGCACCAGTGCGGCCACCGAGTCGATGACCACGAGGTCAACGGATCCCGAACGAATCAACATGTCCGTGATCTCCAACGCCTGCTCGCCAGTATCGGGCTGCGAGACAAGAAGCGCGTCGATGTCGACACCCAGTTTTTCTGCGTATACGGGATCGAGCGCGTGCTCGGCATCAATGAAGGCAGCGATTCCACCGGCGCGCTGTGCGTTTGCGATGGCATGCAGCGTGAGCGTCGTCTTCCCCGAAGACTCGGGGCCATATATCTCCACGATGCGGCCGCGCGGGAGTCCACCTATGCCGAGGGCAACGTCAAGCGCGATCGAGCCGGTCGGGATAACCTCAACCGCCGGGCGATCAGTACTACCGAGGCGCATGATCGCACCCTTACCGAACTGCTTGTCAATATTCGCGAGCGCCATTTCAAGGGCCTTCTCGCGATCTTTGGGTGCTGCCATGAGCTTGTTCTCCTGCCATCGGGGCGTGCGTCGCCGGGTTGCTGCCTACCTGCTGTCGTGCCCGGAACGAAATGTTCAGAACTGACAAGGCGTGGGTGGCTCGTGCTTCCGACCCTAGATTGCACCTCCGACACTCAGCGTCGAAAGTGGCAATATGTGGAGAGGAGCTGCAACAAGATCACCTGTGAGCGAGAATACCCGCATTCGAACAAACTTTCGAACGCGTCACCCGGCGTGTCGGATTAGCACGGGTGGAACATCGCGTTTCAGTGCGTTTACTCGCGCGGATCCCTGAGGCCTCGGCCATACCGACGCTGCTCGGGAACCTGCATTTCAACACACAAGGCATCCCACACACGCCGCGCAGGCACGCCCCGATCGAGCGCATCTCGCGCGGTTCCCTCAAACTCCGCGAGCCAATAGTCACGCAGAAGAACTCCGGAGTAAACCTCCCCGAACTCCTCAGCCATTGCTCGCTGAAATTCGCTCAGCCGCACTACTTTCCTGCGAGCAGAGAAGGTCGATATCCGGAGACAAGATCTGCCGGAACCGTGTCGGGCACGCGAGACGAGAGCTGAACGCTGAGACCTTCAACCATCGCGAGCCGCTCACTCACTTCTCCCATGATCACTGAAAGAGGCGTATCAAGCGCGTCCGCCACCGCAGCGAGAATCTCGCTCGAGGCTTCCTTCTGGCCACGCTCAACTTCGCTGAGGTAACCCAGCGCAACGCTCGCCTCGCCCGCTACCTGACGGAGGGTGCGCCCCTTCTGCAGGCGGAAGTCACGCAGCACATCGCCAATCTCCTGACGAACAAGTACCATCGCGTCCTCCTTTGCTCTGCACAACCGTGAGGCTATGCCTATCAGACTACCCGCTCATGCGCTGAGATGCGCCTCGCGGTGACACCTCTAGTCTGGCGGGTGTCACTGAGAACAACCGTGAGAAGAGGCGGTGTATTCCTGAGCATTCCCTGAATATGAGTCAAGACGACTCACATTCACTCGCCGAGCGCCTCGTGCAGGAGCCGTAGCGCCTCTCGCACAGTCGCTTCTCGAATCGCCTGCCGGTCCCCATCAAACTCGAAGAGGGTGGCACGCTCGCCCCGGTGGGAACTGATGCCCAGCCACACGGTGCCCACACCCTGGCCCGTCTGCGGGTCAGGGTCGGGCCCTGCCACGCCCGTCGTGGAGATTCCGAAATGAGCCTCCACGGGCACGACTGCGCGGCCCTGCGGAACCGCACAGGCGCGGCGCACCCCACGAGCCATCTGAGTCGCGACCTCGGGATCCACCGGCCCGCGAGCCGCCAGCAATACGGTGTCGACGCCCAGAAGCGAGGCTTTGAGTGCGGTGTCGTATGCCACGATGCCGCCCGAAAAGACCCGAGAAGCACCGGGTACCGACACGATCGTGGCCGACAACAGCCCCCCGGTGAGTGACTCCGCAGCAGCGAATCTCACGCCTAACTCATCGGCTCTGCGGACCACCGCCCGCGCGAGTTCGCATGCTTCGGAGTTTCGGTGAGGCACGTGAGCTACCTCGGCCGGGCCGAAGCCTGCCCGGCGCGGCCCAGACGGGCGAAATTCACAACGTAATCGATGCCGCTCGCCACGGTCAGCGCCACTGCGATCGCCATGGTCACGAGATTCACCCAGTACACCCAGTCACCGAGCAGCGAGGCGAGCGGAAACAGCGCCAACGCAATGGCCACCGATTGTGCAACGGTCTTCAGCTTCCCCATCCATGCTGCGGCGACCACGATCGTACGCGCTTCGAACAGCCGGTGTACGGTGATTCCGATCTCACGGACGAGCACCAGAACCGTGATCCACCACGGAAGCTCACCAAGGATCGACAGGCCCACGAGCGCCGCTCCGGTCAAGAACTTGTCGGCAATGGGATCGAGGAGTTTGCCGAGGTCGGTCACCAGACCGCGAGAGCGAGCGATGTACCCGTCCCACGCATCTGTCGCGATAGCCACAACGAAGAATGCGGCGGCGGCCCAGCGAAGTGGCCCCATCTGGCCGTCATCTGCCAGAAGCATCCAGACGAAGAACGGCGTGGCAACGATCCTCGCACCCGTGATGATATTCGGTGCGTTCCAGTTGCTTGGTTTGGCCGGTGGTTGAGTCACAGTCTCACCCTAGTCGCGACCGGTCAGCTGCCAGGCGTCTTCATCGCCGCCGTCGACCTCTTCCAGGCCAGAGTACTTCTGCGTGATTGGGTCGTCATAACGATCGTCGCCGAACCCGGAACTGTCAGCCCGAAGCGGCTCAATGACATCGGTCACCGATTCGGACGCAAAATCTGAGTTTGGAGTGGCGGGTGAAGACAAAGCATCCTGCGAGTTCTGGGGCGCCTGCGCCGCAGCCGGTGCGGGCACCGGAACCTGACCGGATGCCGAAGTACCTGATGCGGCCGCCGAAGGCTGAGTGGGCCCGTTGCCAGTGACACCCGCGAGCACCTCCGCGAGTTGCTCGGGTGCGACAAGCACATCGCGCGCCTTCGAACCCTCCGACGGACCAACGATGTCGCGAGACTCCATCAGATCCATCAGGCGGCCTGCCTTTGCAAACCCCACGCGGAGTTTGCGCTGCAGCATCGACGTGGATCCGAACTGCGAACTGACCACAAGCTCTATGGCCGCCAGGAGGACGTCTAGGTCGTCGCCGATATCGGCGTCAACTTCCTTCTTCTCGACGACCTGAGCCACGTCGGCTCGGTATTCCGGTCGCGCCTGAGTTTTGACATGATCGACGACGCGGGCAATCTCGGCCTCGTTGACCCACGCACCCTGTACGCGGATCGCAGTCGATTCACCATTCAATAGAAGCAGCCCGTCACCCTGCCCAATAAGTCGTTCGGCCCCCACCTCGTCAAGAATCACTCGGGAGTCGGTGCCGGAAGCCACCGCGAACGCGTAGCGGCTCGGAACGTTTGACTTGATGACCCCGGTGACGACGTTGACCGATGGACGCTGGGTCGCAAGTACCAGGTGGATACCCGCCGCTCGCGCGAGCTGGGTGATCCGCTGAATCGAATCTTCAACGTCACGAGGAGCCACGAGCATGAGGTCGGCGAGCTCGTCCACCACTACCAAGAGGTAGGGATAGGGCTTCAACACGCGCTGACTGCCCTCGGGAAGCACGAGCGAGCCCGACCGCACCGCCTCGTTGAAATCGTCGATATGACGGAACCCGAAGCTTGCCAGGTCGTCGTAACGCATATCCATTTCTTTCACGACCCACTGCAGCGCCTCGGCGGCCTTCTTGGGGTTCGTGATGATGGGAGTGATCAGGTGCGGCACGCCCTGATACACGGTCAGCTCAACCCGCTTGGGGTCGACCAACACCATTCTCACTTCGGCTGGCGTCGCGCGCATGAGAATGCTGGTGATCATCGAGTTGATAAAGCTTGACTTGCCAGACCCGGTGGCGCCGGCGACCAACAAGTGAGGCATCTTCGCGAGATTCGCGACGACGAAATCACCCTTCACGTCCTTGCCAATCGCGATGGTCATCGGGTGAGGCGACCGCTGGGCTCGTGCCGAGCGGAGCACGTCCCCAAGCGCCACATTCTCGCGATCCTGATTCGGGATTTCAATGCCGATCGCGCTCTTTCCCGGAATCGGCGAGAGGATACGGATTTCATTGGAGGCAACCGCGTACGCCAAGTTCTTGGTGAGCGCGGTCACCTTCTCGACCTTCACCCCAGGCCCGAGTTCCACCTCGTACTGCGTGACAGTGGGGCCACGAGAGAAACCGGTGACCTGCGCATCGACGTTGAACTGCGTGAGCACATCGGTGATGGACGCCATGATCGTGTCATTGGCCTGCGTGCGCGCCTTCGGCGGGTCGCCCTGCGAAAGCGTGCCCTGGTCGGGAAGCACGTAGGGGTGCTGTGCGTTCTCGTGCGGCTGTGCCACCTGGAACGTCGTGGTCGCGGCGGCCTCACCCCGCAGCTGCGCGATCTCGATGTCTTCGTCGACACTCGAGATCGGCGCGGCGGCGTTGCCACCAAACAGATCGTCAGCAAACACATCGGTCGACTGCTCTGCTTCGAGCGCCGTGTCAAACGCCCCCTTCGCTGCCGCCTCGGGGTCGACACCTAACACCTCAGTCAGGGCAGATTCGGTGGAGGCGTACTCTGGTTCTTCTTCACGCCCCGACTCGGTGCGCCGCCACCAGGGCAGACTTCCGGTGTTCCCTGTCTCGTTGAGGTCAAAGAGGGCATCGGAGTCATCTCGTGAAGTGCGTCGCGAGCGTTCCCCAGTGGATCCGCCAGCGGCATTTGCGCCTGATTCAGCTTCGTCGATTTGAGCCCCGAAAAGATACCCGTACGCCTCCCGCATGCGTGCGAATACTCGGCTCGGTGGGGTCTTCGTGATGATCAGCACCGAGAGCGCCGCGAGCACGGAAAGCACGGGCACGGCCACCCACACGGTGAGCAGCGCAAGTGGTGCACCCACCATCCAACCGAGGAGCCCCCCAGCTTGCGCGAGAGCGACCATTCCATCCGACGGCTGCGGCTGCGCGCCCAAAACATGAGCCAAGCCCGAGACACTCAGAATCGCGATGGCGAGGCCGATGGCGATGCGACGATTGTCGTGCACCCCAGAGGGATTATTGAAGAGCCAGAAGGCGAAACCGACCATGATGATCGGCATCCCGAAGGCCACGCGACCAAACAGCCCACCAAAACTCCATGAGCTGACCTGCGTGGCCACCGCATTGCCGAGCAAGAACCATTCGATCACTGCGCCCACGATTGCGAGCGTCACAAGCAGCATCGGGATGCCGTCGCGACGCTCCTCTGGAGCCATTGGTTCTGGACGAAACGCTCGCGCCCCTCCCCCGATCGCGTGTGACAGACCGAGCCACGCCCTCACCATCACGTTCTCTGGTTCAGCGGCTTCGACGAGCACTCTGGTTTTTGCGGTCGTTTGAGCTCTCGCGCCCCGCGCGGGGGCGGACGCTTTGCCGCGCGCCGAAGACTTGGTAGCCATGCGTTCACGCTACAACCCACTCGTCAGCGGGCCCGGATGGGCTTCGGCGAGCCGCAGACTCCAACTCTCAGCTTACGAACCAGGTACCCTGAGAGGACATGAATGACACCACGCTCACTGCGCGAACCGCCACTTCCACGGAACTCGACCGTTGGGATTCGCTCGTTGCCACGAACCCGGGCGGCGGCGAATTTCTCGCCGCTCGGGCTTTCGCTGACACCAAGAGTCAGGTGGGATGGGTTCCCCAATACCTGGTGTTCGCACGCGGATCGGCGATCCACAGCGTGGCGCTCGTCTTAGAACGCCAGATCCCCCTGCTGGGGCACCTGTGGTACATACCGCGAGGCCCTGCAGCACCAGACTTCGATGCCTTTGCAGAGCACCTTCGGGCACTTCACCGGTTCGCGCGCACAGCCGCTCCGCGCGTCTTCGCGATCACCGTGGAGCCACCGATCATTGCTGATGAGAACGCTGGCCAGGCTCCGCTTCCCGAGGTCATCACCCAGGGCCTCGATGTACGCAGCCGCCCCGCCTTGCAAGGCAATGCAACAACCGCCATTGTGCGCCTTGATCGAAGCGATGAGGAACTGCTTGCCAGCTTCGATAAGAAGTGCCGCAATATGGTGCGGCGGGCGGAGCGAGACGGTGCAATCGTCCGCCAGGTTCCACCGTCACCCGAAACATTCGCCCACATGCATCGCCTCATGCGCTTGGTTGGCGGCGGCACTGCGGATCTCGCCCTTCGCGCACCCGAATACTCAGAGACACTGTGGCAGGGCTTCTCCCAGGCAGGACAGGGCCAGTTCTATGCGATCGATGCTGATGATGGCACCCCGGCGGTTATGGGGTTCCTGATTCGTGTCGGTGACCGCGCATTTTACAAAGACGGCGGATCTGAGCGAGACCGCGTCACCCCCGGAATGTCCAACCTCTTGCTGTGGCAGATGATGCGCGATGCGCGAGATGCCGGGGCCACAGAGATCGATCTGTTCGGAGTCGCACCCGCATGGGCACAGAGCACGGCCGATCACCCCGCGTACGGGTTGGGGCTTTTTAAACTCTCCTTCTCCCGCGAGCGCACCACCTACGTTGGGGCATTTGACTTGGTACTGCGGCCGCGACGGTTCCAACTCTGGAAACGCTACGGAGAACGCATCGCGAGCAAGCTGCATCGCACACGCTTTCAAGATCTCGGACTCTACTAGACCAAAGGACACACCTGCACCCATGGGTCATTTTCTGCAGAGTGCGGCCTGGGGCCGACTTCAAGAGGCACGCGGCCGCACCGTCGTCAACCTTTCCGGCGACGGCTGGAAGGCCCAGGCCTTTGTCGAGCGCGGCAAGCTGAACTCGCGACTGTATGTGCCGTACGGGCCGGAACTTGAGCGCGAGTCCGCACTCCGCCCTGCCCTCGCCGCGTTGCGCGCCGAGGCTCGGCGGCTGGGCGCAGCTTTCGTGCGGGTCGAACCGACACTCACCGCTGAGGGCCCGGATCTCGGAGTTTCCGGTGCTGCGTTATCGGAACTTGGCCTCCGCAGAGTCTCTCGGGTGCAACCCGAACACACCCAGCGGATCGACCTCAGTCGTCCGTTCGACGATGTGCTTCGTGGCATGTCAAAGTCGGCCCGCAATCTGCACCGTAATTACACCTCGAAGGGCCTCTCCGTGCGGATGAGCGAGGATCCCGACGACATCGAGCAGCTCATCCGTCTGCTGGGCGAAGTCACCGACCGTACCGGCATGCACGCGCACAGCAGCGACTATCTGCGGTTGCAGGCCCGCACCCTGGTGCCGTCGGGCGATGCCAAGATCTACCTCGTGGATCTCGAGGGCGAGGCCGCTCCAGTCGCCGCGGCGCTGATCTACGATGATGCCGAGCGCCGCTATTACGGCCACGCTGCCGCAGATACGGCGCACCGGAGGTTGTCGCCCGGAGGAATCTTGGTGAGCACGATGATCGAACAAGCGCACCAGATGGGTCTCAGCGAGTTTGACCTCTACGGGGTTGTGCCCCCGGAGATCAAGGACCACGCGTGGTCTGGGTTTTCTGACTTCAAGCGATCATTCGGCGGCATCCAAATTGACTTTTCCGGCACGTGGGAACTCCCCGTCAAGCCACTCAGTTACGCGGTCTACACGTGGGCAAGAAAGCTCATTTCCGAGCGGGAATGACGATCCTTCGCTGATCTCGTCAGCCGCTGCGACCGAACCTGCGGCGGAGGACTCCCACGACCTCGCGAAGTTCTGGGGAGCGCAGGCCTGCAAGCGACAGGAGATATAGCGCACTGCACGAGGCCACAAGCACGAGCGATGCCACGAGCGCCTCCCCCACACCGAGCGCGGGAGCCATTTGACGCGACACATGTGCAACCCAGAGCCCCACCGCGAGCGCGGGGATCGCCGCCAGCGCGAACGACCCCAAGCTCCGAAGGATTCGGCGGCCATCGACGCTGCCGATTCGGCGTCGCAGAAGCCAAATGGCCAGCAGCACCTGAAATACCGTCGAGACCGCATACGCGCCCGCGACCCACGCTCCGATGTGCTCGGGCCCCACCACAGCAAGACCGGCGAGTGACAGTGCTACCAACACGAGCACCTGAACGATCGTGAAGAAGAACGGCGTTCTGGTGTCGGAGAGCGCATAGAACGAACGCTGCACCACAAAGAGAAAACTGAAGGGTGCCAGCGCAAACACATATACCTGAAGGACCAACGCGAAGGGATCGATCAACTCGGCGCTCGCACTCAACTGCATCAGGCGGCTGAGGAAGGGGGCGCCCGTGAAAATGAGAACCGACGCGAGAACCATCACCAGGGAGATCTGGCGCAGGGAACTCGAGAAGTCCGACCGAAAATCCGCGACGCGCCCGTCTCGCCAGGATTCAGAGAGCCTGGTGAAGTAGGCGGTAGCGAGAGTCACCGCCAAGACCGAGTGCGGCAGCATGAGGATCAACCAGGCGTTTTGCAGCGCAATCGTCGAGGGTCCCTCGCCGGTCGCCGTTCCCACGACATTGCCCGTCACGATTCCCGCGAGCGTCGTGATGACGATGGTGGCGAGACTCCAACCCGCAATCTTCGCGGTTTGCCCAAGTCCGATGCCCCTCCAGACGAAGTCGGGACGATACGTGATGCCTGCTTTGCGCCACGAGACAAACAGGATGAGTGCCTGTGCCACCACACCGAGCGTTGCGCTCCCACCGAGCACCCCGATGCTGAGTGCGTTCCAATCAGCGACTCCGCGAAGCCCATCAGGGTCTGCGCCGAACATCGCCATGAAGGCGAGAATGCCTGCAATGCTGATGAGGTTGTTCAGCACCGGCGCCCACGTGTACGGACCGAACACGCTCCGTGCGTTGAGCACCTCCCCCATCACCGTGTAAATGCCGTAGAAGATGATCTGTGGGATGCACCAGTACGCGAAGGCGAGCGACAGGGTGAGTTGCTCGGTCGACCACGAGAGCTGAAAGAGCCACACAAGCACTGGGGCGCTCAGCATTGCGAGCGTCGTGATCGCGGTGAGGGTGATGATGACAAAGGTCATCACTTTGTTGATGTACCCCAAGCCCCCATCCGAGGCTGTCGCTGCCTTCACGATCTGCGGAACCAAAACCGCGTTCAGCATGCCTCCCATGAGGATCACATACACGGTGTTGGGCAGCATATTGCCGTTGGCAAATGCGTCCGCAGATATCGATGTTTGACCAATCGCCGCGACCAACAACACTGCCTTGGCGAAGCCGAGGAGTCTCGAGAGCACGGTGCCGGCGGCCATCACCGCGCTAGCCCGCAGGAGCCCTGACGCCACCGATTACTCCGAGTTGCGCGCGTGTCGCAGTTTCTCAACCGTGTCGATGACACGACGAGCCGCGTATCGACCGACCTTCAGCGGAATTTCCCACGTTCCCGCGTATTGCACCGTCTCGCCGCCGAAGGTCCGCTTGAATACTGTGAAACCGGTCATATCGTCTTCGACATCATCACTCGCCGAAATACCAAAGAGATCGAATTCCTTGAGACCCTGGGCCTTGGCGTCAAGGATCATGTGGGAGATTAGCGGAGCCGAGATCTGCAAGCTGTTGTTCGAGAGATCGCGCCCGACGTAGAGGTAGTACCGCGTGTCTGCATCGTCGATCACAAAGGCGACGATGTGGATGTCACCCTCGAACCGACCGACGAATATCTTCGCGAGCCCCGGTTCGAACAGTGCCACTCGGAACTTGTCGAAGTAGTCCTCATCGCGAACGAAGAATGATTTTGCCTCACCGGACTCACGAAGGAGCCGCACGCCAGTTTCGTAGTCTTCGCGGTCGCGGCTTTCCGAGAACGTCATGCCCTTTCGCTCAGCACCACGATGCTGTTTCCGACGTGTCGTCGACATTCCCTTGATGATGTCTTCCTCGCTTTGTGCAAGGTGGACAATCTGCGACCTACTGGGCTGGAAACCCAATCGCTGCGTGGCGAAGCGCGCCTCGGCTTGCGCAGGAGTGATCGGTAGTGACGGTTCCAGCAGCAGCCGATATGCTCCCAGTTCACGTGCCTGGATTTTGGCGTGTTCTACCGCGTCGTCGAGCGCCTGCTCGCTGGCCACTACCGGACCATATGGCAGATACAAATAGGGACCGACAGCATCCTTCACCATGCGACCGAAATAGTGCCAACCGTCTCCGCTTGCGTGCACCACCTCTTCCCCTAGCTCGCGCTGGAAATCCCACCACGCCTGGGTCTGGAAGAAATCAGCCACCCTTACACCACCACAACGACAGGAACGATCATTGCTTTGCGGCGCAGTTTGGTTCCGACCCAGCGGCCAAGTGTGCGGCGCACGATCTGCTGCAGTTCGTGGTGATCAACGACACCGTCCTTCATCGCAGCTTCGAGCGCGTCGGCAATCTTCGGCTTGATGCTGTCGAAGACGTGTTCGTCTTCGGCGACTCCCTTGGCGTGCACCTCGGGGCCTGACACGATCTGGCCGAGGCTCGTCTCGACTACGGTGATGACCGAAATGAAGCCTTCCTCCGCAAGCACCCTGCGGTCACGCAGATCGTCGTCGGTCACGCGACCGACGCTCGAGCCGTCGACGTAAATGAAGTCGATATCAAGCTGGCCCACCGCGCGTGCAACCCCCTCAACCAGGTCAACCACGGTGCCATTCTCGCCGATGATCGTGCGGTTCTGCGGAACGCCGGTTTCGATCGCGAGCGCGGCGTTCGCCACGAGGTGGCGGTATTCACCGTGGATCGGCATGACGTTCTTGGGCTGCACGATGTTGTAGGCGTAGAGCAGCTCGCCGGCGGCCGCGTGGCCGGAGACGTGCACCTTCGCGTTGCCCTTGTGAACGACGTGTGCGCCGAGCTTCATGAGCCCGTTGATGACACGGTAGACCGAGTTCTCGTTTCCGGGAATCAGGCTCGAGGCAAGGATCACTGTGTCACCCTCGCCCACCTCGACCTGGTGCTCGCGATTAGCCATGCGGCTCAGCACTGCCATCGGCTCGCCCTGCGAACCCGTCGACATGTAGACCAGTCGATGGTTCGGTATTTGACCGCTCTTCTTCAGGTCAACGAGCAGCCCCTCGGGCACGTTCAGGTATCCCAAGTCGGAGGCTATCTTCATGTTGCGAACCATGGAACGGCCCAGCAAGACCACACGTCGACCACTTGCGTGTGCGGCATCGAAGACCTGCTGAACCCGGTGTACGTGGCTCGAGAAACTTGCCACCACCACCTTGCCGCGTGACTGCGAAATCACTCGCTCGAGCACTGGCCCGATGTCTTTCTCCAGCGGGGTGAAGCCGGGTACGTCGGCGTTCGTGGAATCGGTCATGAAGAGATCTACGCCCTCTTCACCCAACCGGGCAAATGCGCGCAGGTCGGTAATGCGACCGTCCATCGGCAGCTGATCCATCTTGAAATCACCCGTGCCGATCACGGTACCGGCAGAGGTGCGGATAGCCACCGCGAGCGCGTCAGGGATGGAGTGGTTGACCGCGATGAATTCGAGATCGTAGGGGCCAAAGGTTTCGCGTACGCCCTCGGCAACCTCGTGGAGTACCGGGCGGATCCGGTGCTCTTTGAGCTTCGCGTCAATGAACGCGAGCGTGAGCTTCGACCCGATGAGCGGGATGTCGGCGCGGCGCTTCAACAGGTACGGTACGCCGCCGATGTGATCCTCATGGCCGTGCGTAAGTACCACGGCAATAATGTCGTTCAGGCGATGCTCGATCTTGGAGATATCGGGCAGAATCAGGTCAACTCCCGGGTGCGTCTCTTCCGGGAAGAGCACGCCGCAGTCGACCACGAGCAGCTTGCCGTCGATCTCGAACACAGTCATGTTGCGACCAACCTCGCCGAGGCCGCCGAGGGGGGTGATTCGCAGCGTGCCTGGTTCGAGTGCGGGCGGAGCGTAGTGGGGGGTGGTCAAGTGTTTCAGCCTCCTAGGGGCTCTAGCGTGTGGTGCCGGCGATCTGCGGCAGCGCGCCGCCCGCGGCCGCGTTGCGGTCGGGGCGGAAGTTCGAGAAGTCGGCGCCCGTCAGGTTGGAAACTAGAGCGAGCTCATCTTCGATGAGCGCAGCCTCCCACTCTTCGGGGCCAACGAGGGGCAACCGCACGCGCGGGCTACCGATGCGACCGAGCCCATGCAGAACGTACTTCGCGGCGACGGTGCCGGGAACGTGCGTCATGATGGCACGCACCAGCGGCTCCAGCCGCATGTGCTCGGCACGTGCGGTGAAAAGGTCGCCGCGATTCACCGCGTCGATGATGGTGCGGTACGGTGCCGCCGTGATGTTCGCGGTCACGCCAATGAGCCCGCTCGCGCCGATCGAGAGGTGCGGGAGTACGTTTGCGTCGTCGCCGGAGAAATACAGAAGGTCGGTCTGATTCAGTACCCGACTGACCTCACTGAAATCGCCCTTGGCATCCTTCACCGCGAGAATATTGGGGTGCTTGGCGAGTCGCAGGATTGTCTCGTACATGATCGGCACTCCGGTACGTCCAGGAATGTCGTACAAGATCACGGGGAGGTCGGTTGCATCGGCAACCATGCGAAAGTGAGTGAGGAGGCCAGCCTGGGTGGGCTTGTTGTAGTACGGCGTGACGATCATCACACCGTCGGCACCGGCCTTTTCGCTGTCTTTGTAGAGCTGAATGGCGTGCGCGGTCTCGTTCGAGCCGCCTCCGGTGATGATCTTGGCGCGGCCCGCGCTCACTGACTTTGCCACGCGCACGAGCTCAAGCTTTTCGGGATCGGTGAGCGTCGAGGTCTCACCTGTCGTGCCCGTCACGACGATGCCGTCGGCACCGCTGGTGATGCAGTGTTCGATGTGCCGCTCGGTCGCGGCCCAATCGACCTCACCATCGGCGTGAAATGGGGTGATCAGGGCGACCAGTACCTGGCCGAATGGGTTCTCTACAGTCGTCACTACTCTAGGGTATCTGACGCAGGTAGCGCTCGAAGCGGTAGTTCAGCCCTGTCTGCGAAACGAGCGGCTCGCCCGAGTCGTCAAGGTACCATTCCGACCCGATCTCTGGGGCGAACGTGTCGGCGTCAGGCACGTCAAGCGAGATGCGAGTAACCACGAGTTCTGCGGCGTGCGGCATCGCAGCCCGATACATCTCGCCACCACCGATCACCCACAGATTCGGCTCCAGCGATGTGAACGCTTCTGAAGTGGATCGCGCGACGCGCGCACCCTTGGCCACAAACGCGGGGTCGCGTGTGACCACGACGTTCTCTCGCCCAGGGAGCGGGCGAAACCGCTCGGGCAGCGACTCCCAGGTGCGGCGGCCCATCACTACGGGTGCGCCGAACGTGACCCGCCGAAAGTGTGCGAGGTCTTCCGGGAGGTGCCAGGGCATTTGCCCATCACGTCCGATTGCGCCGCCACTCGCCTGCGCCCAAATGAGTGCGATGCGGGGGCCAGCCTGCGGATCCACGGGTTACACCGCGACCGGAGCTTTGATGCCCGGGTGATGCTGGTAGTCGACCAGAGTGAAGTCTTCGAACTCGTAGTCGAAAACACTGTCACGCTTTCGGAGCTCGAGCGTGGGGTAGGGGTATGCGTCCCGGCCCAGCTGCGTGCGCACTTGCTCGACGTGGTTGTCGTAGATGTGGCAGTCTCCGCCGGTCCAGATGAACTCGCCCGGCTCGAGCCCGGTCTGCTGCGCCACCATCAGGGTGAGCAGTGCGTAGCTCGCAATGTTGAAGGGCACCCCGAGAAACATGTCGGCGGAGCGTTGGTAGAGCTGGCACGACAGCTTGCCGTCGGCGACATAGAACTGGAAGAAGGCGTGGCACGGGGCAAGCGCCATTTGGTCGAGTTCGGCGACATTCCAAGCCGAGACCATGAGCCGCCGCGAATTGGGGTTCTGGCGAATCTGCTCAATCACCTGGGCGATCTGATCGATGTGCTCACCATCCGGGGTCGGCCATGAGCGCCACTGCACCCCATACACCGGGCCAAGCTCGCCCTCTTGGTTCGCCCACTCATCCCAGATGGTCACACCGTGCTCGCGCAGAAAGCTGACGTTGCCCTCCCCGCGGAGAAACCACAGCAGTTCGACAGCGACCGATTTGAAGTGCACCCGTTTCGTCGTGATCAAGGGAAACGATTCCGCGAGATCAAAGCGGATCTGCCGCCCAAACAGGCTGCGCGTGCCGGTGCCCGTGCGATCCCCCTTCGGGGTGCCATGCTCAAACACCTCGCGCAGTAGGTCCTCGTAGGGGGTCTCGATGCGTGGCTCAGACATCTGACCAGACTACCTGTCGTATGCCCTGCTGGCACACCTCAGTCACACCCGCCCCAGCTTGCGTGCCCGTTTCTGTTGCATCATCAGTTCGTCTGCCCGCGCCACAAAGGCGTGGGCGGATTCCCCCTCAATAAGTTCCGCCGCACCGGCAGACCATTCGATGGATGTCACCATCGCTCCCAAACGACCACCGATCTCACGCGCTTCTGTGAGCGCGGTATCCGGAAGGAGCAGCGCGAATTCATCCCCACCAATGCGTGCCAGGGTGTCTTGCGGGCGCGTAGCTTCATCGAGCGAGCGTGCAAACTCAACCAACGTGCGATCCCCCTCCGCGTGCCCGCCCGTATCGTTGATTTCCTTGAAGTTGTCGAGATCAATAAACAGCACCGAGACTGGCCGCCCGGTTCGTGCCGCCCCAGCCACCGCACGGTTGAGTACGACCCGAAACCCTCGACGGTTCCAAACACCACACAACGGGTCGGTGAGCGTTGCCGCCTCGAGACCGTCTTTGAATCGGCCGATGAGTTCACCAATGAGCACTGCAGTGGAGACGAGGGTGGCGAGGGCAAGATCGATCTCGCCGTCATAGCGAAGCACCACCGTGAACGAGTACAGGCCGAGCCAGGTATAGCCGAGCACACGAGCCAACCACCTGGGCAGAAACCAGATGGCGTAGATGAAGAGGGTGAAAAAGAGGATGCCTGAGTTGAGTGCGCGAATCTCGGTGAGCGACGTGATCGCCAAGTACAGCAGGACTGCCGCGGTGGTAGAGACGAGCACTCCAGCGATCACGAGCGACAGCCGACGACCCAGGGCAAACACGACGATCGCAATGGTGAACGCCACGGCCCCGCCCCACAGCAGCACCGGGTTACGAGGCGGATCTTCGACCCAGAAGACCGTAAATGTCAGGTAGGAAAACACTCCGCCCGCGAGGTAGAACACCCCGGTCGCAAGGGACAAATCGGATTGTCTGGCGATCAACTTCTTCATGGCTCCCCCACGTGCCGTGCATCTGCACCTACCGTACCGGCGGACTCAGACAATCAACGCATCCTATGTGTAATCCATGAACTAACTGCAAGCCATCCGCGAGATCTGGTGACATACCAGGCAAGACAACACCCCTGAGGCGGGCGCCTCAGGGGTGTTGATCCACGAGTGACCGTAGCTAGCGTCGCTCGTGAGACTCAATGTGATCGTCGAACAGCTCGAGACTCTGAGGATCGGTGCTGTCGTCGCCCACTCGAAGTACTTCGCCGCGGAAGAAGGCCGGTGACCTGCGTGACCACACCAGCATGATCACCACTCCGATCAGCAGCACAACCACGCCGAGAATACCCACCAGACCAAGCCCGGCGATGTTACTGCCGGAGCCGAACTCCGGGTCGAAGCTGTCGATCGTCGTGGTCACGAATGTGATGAGCAGGAAAATTCCACCCAATCCAGGCAGGAGGAACGCTGTGGTGAAGAATCTCCAGCCAAGCTTCGAGGCGGTCTTTCGGAAGTACCAGGTGCTCGAAAGGGCCGTAATGCCGTAGTAGAAACAGACCATCATGCCAAGTGCCGTGATGGTATCCCAGAGCACGTCTTCGCTGAGGAAACGCATCACTGCATAGAACACCGAGGCGACGGCCGACGACCACAGCAGAGCCACGTACGGCGACTTGTACTTCGGGTGGATCTTCTTCATGAAGGCGGGCAGCGCACCGTAGTGCGACATCGCGAGCAGCGTGCGTGCCGGGGAAATTGCGGTCGTGTTAATGGAGGAAACCGCACTCAACAGGATTCCGAAGGTCAGGAAAATGGCGAGCGGACCCATCACTGGGTGCGCGATTGCCGCAAACACGTTTTCGGCGATGTCGGTGTTACCGAGGCCAAACTCTCCATCGCCCGTGCCAGCCCACACCAGCGTGGCAGTCGCCGTGCCCACGTACATCACGAGCAGAATCGCGACGAGGATCATTGAGGCCTTGCCCTCGGTCGACATGCGACCCTTCGAGGCCTTGGTCTCCTCGCCGAGGGTCAGCACGGTATCCCAGCCCCAATAGACGAAGATCGAGACTGCGAGGCCCGCCGAGAATGCACCGAAGCTATCTATCGCAAACGGATTAAACCACGACAGTTCGGGCATGTTTCGCACCCCGCTATCGGGGTTTGGCTCAGCGAAGAAGAACATCGCGAGAATGAACCACGCCATGACGCCCAGTTGGAAGAACACGGTGACGTACTGGAAGATCTTCGTCGAGGTCATGCCCCGATAGGAGATGAACGTCGCCATCGCCATGAACGCGAGACACACAATGATGTTGATCCACACCACGCTCGCGAGATTCGCGACCTCGCCGCCACCGTTCATCAGAATGTCGAGTGATTCAAAGAGGAAATCAACCGCGACGCCCGCGAGGTTGGAGAGCACGAGCACGGTCGCAGCGATGAGGCCCCAGCCAGCCAGCCAGCCGATCCACGGGCCGAAGGCGCGCGTGCCCCAGGTGAAGGATGTGCCGGAATCGGGCATACGAGAGTTCAACGCTCGATAACCGAGTGCCACGAGAAGCATGGGAATAAACCCTGCGAGGAAGATCGCTGGCATCTGCCAGCCGACTTCCTGAGCGGCGGGGCCAACCGAAGCCGTCAACGTATACGCGGGGGCGCACACTGACAGCCCGATAATGACCGCCCCGAAGACACCAACTGTGCCCTGCGGCAGTCCTTTGCGACTGATGCCGCTGACGGAATCGAGGGCCCGCGTGGGAGGGGTCGCGGTTGCGTTTTCAGACATACCAGACTTTCTTTGGGGCCGAGACCCCGGTCGGGAGGGCTGTCGCCCCTATCACCTCTGTGTGGACGCCGTCTACAGAGTTCCAGGACGATAGTAGCCCAGGCCTCGGCGCACCGATGAGTCTAAGCACAAGTCGGTGTATTTCCCTAATCAGTGCGAGTTTTCTCCACTGATATCGTCGCGTTCCACCCGGATTGCTTGTCGTATCGCCCCTCTGGCACGCTTTCGGTCGCCGCAGGCATCGTAGACAACCCCCAGCCGCATCCAGGCACGCCAATCACCCGGGGAGGCTTCCACTTCTTCCCGGTAGCGCGGGAAGACGCTGTCGGCAGTGTCACGATTGGGCTTCCCAGTCGGACCCGTCTCACCGAGATCATCGGGGAGGCGACCTTCCGCATCAAGCCGATCAACCAGCTGTGTGGATCGCCACCCAAAGAGCACCTCGCGCACGAGCGCCCACGCACCAATCAGGGGTAAGACGAGAAGCGCCACCCCCATGATGACGGCGACCGGAGTGCCGGAAGTGAGCAGCGCGACCGCCCGCATCCCCGCGAACACGAAGTAGAGGACGAGCAGGGCGGCCATCACGATGACCCCAGTGAGGGCCCGGGCGCGCGCGCTCATGCGCGCGGATCCGCTGCGATGCCCAGCACCGTCTCGAGCCCGATCACGAGTCCATGGAGGTCAACAATCGACTCAAGCGCAGCACGGATGCCCGCACGATAGGCATCGTTCGAGTGCGTGTCGTGAGTGATAGTGAGCACCTCGCCCGCACCCCCGAAACGCACCTCTTGGCGGGCGATCACACCCGCCAGTCGCAGACTATGCACGGGAACCCCCGCGATCAATTGCCCGCGGGCTGCTTGCTCGGCGTACGGTGCATCGATGGGTTCGCCTCTGCGCGCCTCGGCAATGAGTTCGGCGGTGCGCACCGCGGTACCCGAGGGCGAATCGACCTTTGCCGGGTGGTGAGCCTCAACGATCTCGACGGAGTGGAAATAGGGAGCTGCAACTCGAGCCAGCACCGTGCCAATCACTGAGCCGAGCGAGAAGTTCGGCACGACGAGAACGGCGCTTCCCGGGATCTCTTCGACAAGGGCCTGGAGGCGATCCAGCCGCTCCGCAGACCAGCCGCTGGTGCCAACGATGACTCGCTGGCCGCGGCGCAGGGCGCGCTCAACGATGTCGGGAGATGCGTCTGGGTGACTGACATCAAAGAGAACCGCATCCTCTGCACCCGAGTCGGGCCCTGAGGCGCTACTCAGCTGCGCTCCAAGCGAAAAACCGGGGTGCGACTCGATGACCTCACACACGAGCGACCCCAGTCGCCCTCTGGCGCCGCTGACGGCTACGTGTACAGACATGGCTCCAGGTTACTCGCTCGCGACGAGTGTCGAGCGGGAGGCATCGCCCACTGCAACAACGGTCTGTGGCCGCGCAGCGAGCAGCGCCGCGACCTCCCTGATGTCGTCGGCCGTTACCGCGGCAAAACGTTCGAGCGAGGTGTCGAGATTGAAAAACTCACCCGAGCCCAGCTCGGCACGCGCCAACCTGCCCATGCGGGTGTCGGAATCTTCGAGCGCCAACGCGGAGGAACCAGCGATCTGCCCGAGCGCCCGCTCGTGCTCCTCAGTGGTAATGCCCGATGCCGCGATCTTGCGGAGTTCCGCAGTGGCAAGTTCGACGACCTCGGCGGCCTTTTGCGGGGCTGAACCGACGTACATCCCGAACACGCCCGCGTCAGAGTAGCTGGCACCGAACGAATAGGCGGAATAGGCGAGCCCACGCTTCTCACGAATCTCCTGGAAGAGTCTGCTAGACATGCCGCCACCCAGCACTGAATTCATGATGCCAAAGGCGAAGCGCCTCGGATCGTTGAAGCGCAGACCCTCCGTGCCGATCATCAGGTTGATCTGTTCCGAGGGCCGCTCGGTGAGGAGAACCTGGGTTCCCGAAGTAGGTGCCGCTCCGGCGCTGTCGTCGGTAGCTTGGTGGCGCCTGGCCGGCGCGCGGTCTACCCCGAGCCCCCACCGCGACGAGTCCGCGGCCTCGAGCGCGCGCACGACCCACTCAACCAAACGGTCGTGGTCGACACCACCTGCTGCGGTCACCACCAGCGTCGACGGATCATACTGGCTGAGGTAGTGCGCCATCACGTCATCGCGTCGGGCCGCGCGGATGGTCTCGGGGTGCCCGCCGATGGGCCGGCCAAGTGGGTGCGCACCGAGCACCGCCTCGAAGAAACGCTCGTTGGCCACGTCTGCCAGATCGTCCGATGCCATCGCAAGCTCCTCGAGAATCACCTCGCGCTCGTTCTCGAACTCGGCCTCGTCAATCACCGAACTCACCACCATGTCGGCAAGCACACCGACTGCGCCCTCAAGATCGGCATCTCGCACCTTGGCGTAATAGCAGGTGTATTCCTTCGCGGTAAGCGCGTTGTTCTCCGCTCCAATGCGGTCGAAGCTTGTCGCGATTTCGTACGCGTCGCGCGTGGGCGTGCCCTTGAACAGTAAATGCTCAAGAAAATGGGTGGATCCCAAGCTACCCGGGGCATCGCCTCGATCGGCCTGCTCGTCTCGCGAACCAACGCCGACCCAGAAACCGACCGTGGCGCTGCGGGCGCTCGGCATGCGCTCGGTCAAGATACGCAGCCCGCTCGGATGCACCGTGCGTCGGAGAAGCCCCCCCTCGAGATCGGCAGTGAGTTCGGGAAGGTCAAGGGGGAAGATCACGGGTTCAGACACGCCCTCAACCTTACCTGGGCCAGGTTCGCCTTCCTTTGCCCTCTCCTCCGCTCACTTCTTTCCCCTCCTCACCTCCTCATCCCTCCAGGTCGGGAGCAAGTGGTGGCGAGGGTGTGGCTCCCGGGCACAACGATGCCCCGGGCGCTTCCGCGCCCGGGGCATCGTGATCCACCATTAGTTACTCGGCGGAGGGAGCCTCAGTAGCCTCGACCGACTCGATGACGTCATCCATCTCAGCGGCGGCCTCCTCGACAACGGGCTCGAGTGAGAGCTTGCCACGATCGTCAACCTTCGTGATCTTCACGAGGATCTTCTGACCGATCGAGAGCACGTCTTCAACCGAATCGATGCGCTTGCCACCGGCGAGCTTGCGTACCTCGCTGATGTGCAGCAGTCCGTCCTTGCCCGGAAGCAACGACACGAACGCACCGAACGCAGCCGTCTTCACCACGGTGCCCAGGTACTGCTCGCCCACCTCGGGGTTCTGCGGGTTCGCGATGGCGTTGACCTGCGCGCGCGCAGCCTCAGCCGACGGGCCGTCGACCGCACCGATGTACACGGTACCGTCGTCGTCGATCGAGATGTCAGCGCCAGTCTGATCCTGGATGCCGTTGATCGTCTTGCCCTTCGGGCCGATCAGCTCGCCGATCTTGTCAACCGGGATGTTGACCGTGATCACGCGCGGAGCGGTCGGAGCCATCTCGTCGGGTGCGTCGATGGCCTGACCCATGACACCGAGGATCGTGGTGCGAGCCTCCTTCGCCTGCGACAACGCGCCAGCGAGCACGTCACTCGGGATGCCATCAAGCTTGGTGTCGAGCTGCAGCGCGGTCACGAACTCCGAGGTACCTGCGACCTTGAAGTCCATGTCGCCAAGCGCATCTTCGGCGCCGAGGATGTCGGTGAGCGTCGCGTAGCGAGTCTCACCATTGACCACGTCACTGACGAGACCCATCGCGATACCAGCTACTGCGGCGCGCAGCGGCACACCGGCGTTCAGGAGCGACAGTGTCGACGCGCACACGGAGCCCATCGAGGTCGAGCCGTTCGAGCTGAGCGCCTCGCTGACCTGGCGGATTGCGTAGGGGAACTCTTCACGGGAAGGCAGCACCGGCACGAGCGCGCGCTCGGCGAGGAAGCCGTGCCCGATCTCGCGACGCTTCGGGCTTCCCACGCGGCCGGTCTCACCGGTCGAATACGGCGGGAAGTTGTAGTGGTGCATGTAGCGCTTCTTCGTGACCGGAGCCAGCGAGTCGATCTGCTGCTCCATCTTCAGCATGTTCAGCGTGGTGACACCCATGATCTGGGTCTCCCCGCGCTGGAAGATCGCCGAACCGTGCACGCGCGGGATAACCTGCACCTCTGCGTCGAGTGCGCGAATGTCGCGCAGCCCACGGCCATCGATACGAGCGCCCTCGGTGAGGATGCGACCGCGAACAATCTTCTTCGTGACCGACTTGTACGCGCCGGAAACCTGGTTCTCAGCATCTGCGGGCAGTTCGCCCGCGGCAACCTTCGCCGAAATGGTCTCCTTCACGCGGGACTTCAGCGCGTCATCAGCTTCCTGACGGGCGACCTTGTCTGCGATCTGGTAGATGCTTGCGAGCTCAGCCTCAGCCTCAGCGGCCACAGCCGCGTAGACCTCATCAGAGTAAGGCAGGAATACTGGGTAGTTCTGCACCTCCTTGGCCGACTGAGCGGCGAGCTCGGACTGAGCCTTGGCAAGCTTGGCCAGGAACGGCTTTGCTGCTTCAAGGCCCTGGGCAACCACGGCCTCGTCGGGCTTCGTGGCGCCGGCCTTAATCAGGTTCCAGCTCCCCTCGGTGGCCTCAGCCTCGACCATCATGATCGCGACATCTTCGTGACCGCTCGCGTCAGTCACGAGGCGGCCTGCGACGGTGAGGTCGAAGACGGCGCTCTGCAGCTGCTCAACGTTCGGGAAGGCAACCCACTGGTCGCCGATAAGCGCGAGGCGCACGCCAGCGATCGGGCCCGAGAACGGGAGACCCGAAATCTGGGTCGATGCCGAGGCCGCGTTGATAGCCAGCGCGTCGTAAAACTCGCCCGGGGCGATTGACAGCACGGTGATCACGATCTGCACCTCGTTGCGGAGGCCGTCGACGAACGACGGGCGCAACGGGCGGTCGATGAGGCGGCACACGAGGATCGCCTCGGTCGAGGGCCGCCCCTCGCGACGGAAGAACGAACCGGGGATCTTGCCGGCGGCGTATGAGCGCTCTTCAACGTCTACGGTCAAGGGGAAGAAGTCGAAGTGCTCCTTCGGGTGCTTTGACGCGCTCGTTGCGCTCAAGAGCATGGTTTCTTCGTCGAGGTACGCGGCTACCGCGCCCTGCGCCTGCTGCGCGAGGCGGCCGGTCTCGAAGCGAATAGTGCGGGTGCCGAACTTGCCGTTATCGAGCACGGCCTCGGCGAACTTAATTTCAGGACCCTCCACGGGAACTCCTTTGTGTCTGAGCACGCGGCGGGCAGCCCGAAGCGCTGCGTGCGACCACGGGCGCTGATCAACAGTAGAAAACCACCCCCGCTCGCGGCCAACTGGCTCGCGCGGCGCGAACGCCGAGATCGAGAGGGATCCACCACCGAAGACCAGCCCGCCAGCCGGCGTGCTCGATTCATCGATGACGTGGGTATTCACCCACACGCACAGACTACCACCGGGCCCCTGGTATTCCGCGGAAACACGGGAATTGCGGTGGCCCCGGATCGCGCCTGCGCAAACCGAGACCACCACGGACGATCTGAATTACTTCAGAAAGCACCCCGCGTCGACGGGGAGCGTGACCCCGGTGATGTACCGCGCCTCGTCTGAGGCGAGAAACAACAGCGCATTCGAGATGTCAACCGCCTCAACCCAGGGAATCGGCAGCAGGTTCGTGTGCTGTGATGCCTCCGCAAAATCTTCTTTGGTCGGGTTTTCGATGTCGGGCCGAAACAGCTTCATGATCGTCTCGTTCATGATCATGGGGGTATCGACCTGCGTCGGGTGGATGCTATTCACCCGAATCATGTGAGGAGCGAGCTCCATCGCGAGGGTGCGCATGAGCCCGACAACGCCGTGCTTTGCGGAAACGTACGATGCCGCGTGCGCGTACCCCTTGAGCCCTGCTTCTGAGCTCGTGAGCACGATCGACCCGCCATTCCCCGCTTCGATCATGTGCGGGATCGCCGCCTTCGCGGTGCGCCACACACCCGCCAGGTTCACATCTTGCATGTCCATGAACTCTTCGTCGGTCATCAGGTGTGCGAGCGCGGGGGTCATCGCAATGCCCGCGTTCGCCGACACAATATCGAGTCGGCCGAACTGAGCAAGTCCGTCTGCCACCGCCGCGTCAAGCTGCTCCTGCACACGCACGTCGGCGACTCGCGCCACAATCCGACGGTCCAGTTCCTCGACCTGTCGCACCGTCTCGGCGAGATCCGCTTCTGTTGCTGGCGGCGACGGCACATTCGGCTGCGGTTCACAGGCATCGATCACGATGATGTCGGCGCCCTCTTGGGCGAGTCGTACCGCGTGCGACCGACCCTGGCCTCGGGCTCCGCCAGTAATAAAGGCGACCTTTCCGTCAAGTCTTCCCATGATTCCTGCTCCTTCCTTCTTCGTTCGATTGAGATCAGTCTCGAGACGAGTGTTCTCAGATGGTGGATCATCGCTACTTCACTGGGTCAGGGTTATAGCCAGGCTGCAACAGGTGACCCGCGTCAACCGGCACCGAGATCCCGGTGACTGCCGAGGCCAACTCCGAGTTCAACCACAGGGCCGCATCGGCGATCCGCTCGGGTGCCAGGAACCCGGCACCCTTCAGCGCGTGGAACGAGTACCCGGCCTCGAGCATGTCGGCCTCGGTGCCCGTACCGGCAGGCTTGCCCGACATCATGTCCCAGGCCCCTTGCCAGCTGGTCATCGGGGTGAGGATCGCGCCGGGGTGCACCGAATTCACTCGGATGCCGTGGCGGGCATATTCGAGCGCGAGCGTCTTCATTACTCCGACGACACCAAACTTCGATGCGCAATAGTGCACGTACTGCGCACCGGGCTCCAAACCATTGATCGAGGATGTCATGACAATGGATCCGCTGCCTCGCTCCATCATGTGCGGCAGCACGGCCTTGGCTGATTTCCACACCCCAGTGAGGTTGACCGCGATCATGTCGTCCCACGCCTCGTCGGAGAGTTCGTGTGCAGGTCCGAGAGAAAAGATGCCGGCATTTGCAATCAGTGCGTCGATCTTGCCGAACTGCGCGAGGCCCTCAGACACCGCGTGGTCGAGATCTGCCTGCTTCCGCACGTCCCCCACAACAGAAACGATGCGGCGGTCGAGAGCCTCGACCTGCCGCACCGTTTCGTCAAAATCTTCTTGTTTCGCCATCGGGTAGGCGACCGTCGAGATTTGATCGAGTGTGTCAATAATGATGACATCCGCGCCTTCCCGCGCACTCGTGACCGCGTGAGCCCTCCCCTGCCCGCGCGAGCCTCCGGTGACCATGACAACTTTCCCGTCAAGCAGACCCATGTGCCCATTCCTCTCTTCGTTGAGATTCGTTGGAGGCTCCTCCGGAGTTGCGGCATCGCCGTCGATGCCCCTCCACGGCCCACCATAATGGCACTCAGTGCCGAAGGGAAGAGTCCGGGTGAAATACCGAGAGCCCCACACTGGCGTGCGGGGCTCTCGGGTGTTGCTGGCGGATCGCGCGGTGTTAGTCGACGATCAGGTCGATCGCGCGAAGCACATCCGCGCCGATAGCGTCACCGAGCTCGGAGACAAGCTCGGCGGGCACTGGCGCGTCTACCGAGAGCACCGACAGAGCAGTGCCCTTCTTATCGTCGCGCGCGATCTGCAGGCCAGCGATATTCACGCCAGCCTCGCCGAGCAGGCTGCCGTAAGTGGCGACGATGCCCGGTCGGTCGGTGTAGCTAAACACGATGAGGTGCTCGGAGATCGGCAGTTCGAGCTCGTAGCCGTTGATCTCGACGATCTTTTCGACCTGCTTCGGGCCGGTCAGCGTGCCCGAGACCGAGATCTGAGTGCCGTCGGCCTGGCTTCCGCGCAGAGTGATGACATTTCGGTAGCTCTCGCTGTTCGCGTCAACACTGAAGCGCACCTCAAGGTCGCGCTGCTCGGCCAACAGTGGCGCGTTCACGTACGACACCGGGTCACTCACAACCTGCGTGAAAAGCCCCTTCAGCGCGGCCAAGCGCAACACCTCGACGTTGTGCTCGGCGAGTTCGCCGTGCACCTCCACATCAAGCGAAGTGATCGGACCGGCGGCAAGTGCGGCGAAGATCTGGCCGAGCTTCTCGGTCAGCGGAAGACCGGGCTTGACGTACTCGTTGATCGAACCGCCAGCAACGTTCACAGCGTCGGGCACCAATTCACCCGCAAGAGCAAGACGCACCGACTTCGCGACCGATACGCCAGCCTTCTCCTGCGCTTCCTCGGTGGATGCGCCCAAGTGTGGTGTGACGCTGACGCGGTCGAGACCGGTCAGCGAGGCATCTGCCGGTGGCTCTTGCACGAACACGTCGAGCGCAGCACCCGCGATCTCTCCGGCCTCGAGTGCCTGAGCGAGAGCGGCCTCGTCGATGAGGCCGCCGCGTGCCACGTTGACGACAAAGGCAGTCGACTTCATCGCTTTGAGCTGCGCCTCGCCGATCATGCCGAGCGTTTCGGGTGTGCGCGGCATGTGGATCGTCAAGAAGTCGGCACGCTCGACGAGCTCGTCGAGCTCAACCAGTTGCACGCCGAGCTGCTGCGCACGAGCCGCGGTGATGTAGGGATCAAACGCAATCAGTTCTACGCCGAATCCGCGGAGTCGCTCAGCCACGAGGGCCCCGATCCGCCCGAGCCCGATGATGCCGATGGTCTTCTCAAAGAGCTCGATGCCGGTGAACGATGAACGCTTCCACTGACCGGCCGAGAGCGACGCATGAGCACGCTGCAGGTGGCGGGCAAGACCAAGAATGTGGGCGACTGTCAGCTCGGCCGCACTAATGATGTTCGAGGTGGGCGCGTTGACCACCATGACACCGGCCTGGGTGGCCGACTTAATATCGACATTGTCGAGGCCCACACCAGCGCGGGCGACAACTTTGAGCTTCGGCGCCCAACTGAGCGCCTCCGCGTCAATCTGAGTCGCAGAGCGCACGAGTACGGCATCGGCGTTGGCCAGCGCCGCGCGCAGTGCATCGCGATCGGTGCCGTCAACATTCACGACTTCAAAGTCGGGGCCGAGCGCGGCGATGGTGGCGGGTGAGAGTTCTTCGGCGATCAGTACGACTGGCGCAGGCAACGGGCGGTTCCTTCGAGGTCGACGGCAACGTGAACTCGCGGATCGAGCCACGACCCCATTCTACCGACCGTTACCGTCAGCTGAGCACCCCCGCGCAATCTAGGCGAAGAAGCTCGATTGCGGCACCAGGTGCAGCACTTCAAGCTGCACGGCCGCCACAACGGCCAGCCCCGTTGCCAACACCAGCACGCGCATGGCATCGGATTTGCCGCGCGCGATGAGCAATGCCACTGCAAACCCCACTGCCGGCAATGCGATGCCAAAGAGCACCCAGAACCATCCGGCACCAGTGAGTGAGAGGCCGAGCAGCGCAGACATCTCGGTCAGGCCGAGCAGATTACCAATGCCCGCCACGACAAGGTAGACGTAGAGCAGCGTCACCAGACCGCCAATGCCCCATGTTGCCACTTTGCCAGCCATCATGAACCTCCTACGGTCACGAGCGCCGGTAACGGCAACAACACAACCGCACCGATCAGGAGCCACAGCGCCAGGTTCCACGTGCGGGAAGCGCGGCACAGAAGATATGCAGCGATAAACCATAACGCAGGCGCGACTGGAGCCGCCCAGAACACGGTCTGCTGCAGCACCGCCCCGATTGCACCGCTGCCCTCGGCCACCGCCGAGTTCATCTGGGAGTAGTAGTTGGCCCAACTGAACCAGACCCAGGTGTAGAGCAAATACAGCCCGCCGACCACCCCGAGGAGCACGAGCGCACCGTTCGACAACTGCACGGTGGATGCCGAGCTCGCATCGGACAACTCGCCTGATTCCCCAATTTCGTCACTCAGTGGATCTACCAAACCCACGCCCGGGACAATCTGGGGGGCATTTCGTTCCGCCTGGGGCGCTGCCGAGGGATCGGCTTCGACCGTCCACCCGCTCGCCAAGCTACTCTCGCGGGGCTCACGGTCTGCCTTCTTTCGCATACTGCAAGCCTACCGAGCCGCACCTGAAGGCTCCCGCGCCGGGGTCTCCTCTGCGCGCGGCTCCCCGCCTGTGCCTTTCCCGTGCTCACTCGCAGCCTCGGATTTCCTTACATTCTCGGACGGATAGGGGCAACTTGGTCCGAAGTTGCGCAACTTACCGAGCGAGAGAACGACGAAACGCCCCGAGGCAAGCCCGGGGCGTTTCTGTCAAGGGTCGTCAGCGCGCAGCGCTGCCGTCGACGCCTGCGGATCGCACACGATCCGCAGAAAACGGTGCAGCCCTTTGGATTACGTCGTCGTCAGCGCGCAGCGCTGCCGTCGACGCCTGCGGATCGCACACGATCCGCAGGAAACGGTGCAGCCCTTTGGATTACGTCGTCGTCAGCGCGCAGCGCTGCCGTCGACGTAATCCTCGTCTTCCTGCTTCCAGGCGAAGAGTCCACGCAGTTCACGGCCGGTGACCTCGATCGGGTGCTTTTCTGCCTTGGCACGGAGTTCGAGGAACTCCTTGCCTCCATTGTCCTGATCGTCAATGAAGCGCTTCGCGAACGCGCCCGACTGGATGTCGGCGAGCACGCCCTGCATGTTCTCCTTGACGCGGGGATCCACCACGCGGGGGCCCGACACGTAGTCGCCGTACTCGGCGGTGTCGGAGACCGACCAGCGCTGCTTGGCGATGCCGCCCTCCCACATGAGGTCAACGATGAGCTTCAGCTCGTGCAGCACCTCGAAGTACGCAATTTCCGGCTGGTAGCCGGCCTCGGTGAGGGTCTCAAAACCGTACTGCACGAGCTGCGAGACGCCGCCGCAGAGCACTGCCTGCTCGCCGAAGAGATCGGTCTCGGTCTCCTCGGTGAAGGTGGTCTTGATGACACCGGCACGGGTACCACCGATCGCCTTGGCGTACGACTTCGCGGTCTCCCACGCGCTACCCGAAGCGTCCTGTTCGACGGCAATAATGTCGGGGATGCCGCGCCCAGCGACAAACTCGCGGCGCACGGTGTGCCCGGGAGCCTTCGGCGCGATGAGGATCACGTCGACACCCTCAGGTGCCTCGATGTAGCCAAAGCGGATGTTGAAGCCGTGCGCAAACGCAAGGGTCTTGCCCGGGGTGAGGTGCTGCTTGATCGACTCGGAGTAGATCGTGCGCTGGTACTGATCCGGCGCGAGGATCATGATGAGGTCAGCCCACTCGGCGGCATCTGAAACACTCTTCACGTCGAAGCCAGCCTCGGTGGCCTTCTGGATCGACTTCGAGCCGTCCTTCAGCGCAATAACAACCTGCACGCCCGAGTCGCGCAGGTTCATCGCGTGGGCGTGGCCCTGCGAGCCGTAGCCCACGATGGCCACCTTCTTGCCCTGAATGATCGACAGATCGGCATCGCCGTCGTAGTACATCTCAGCCACGAGTGGCCTCCTTTTGATTGTTGTTGGTTCGTTGGTGGATCGCGGCCCATCGGGCCGAGACCAGGTGGGTGTTAGCTCTTGAAGACGCGCTCGGTAATGGACTTCGATCCACGCCCTACCGCAATGAGTCCAGACTGTGCGATCTCCTTGATGCCGTAGGGCTCGAGCACACGCAGGAAGGCCTGGATCTTGCCGGTGTCGCCGGTCACCTCAATGACGAGGGCGTCGGTGACGACATCTACCACGCGAGCGCGGAACAGGTTCACTGCTTCGAGCACATGGGAACGGGTCTGGTGATCCACCCGCACCTTGATCAGCATGTGCTCGCGCTGCACCGACTGCGACTCTTCGAGCTCGACGATCTTGATGACGTTGACGAGCTTGTTGAGCTGTTTGGTCACCTGCTCGATCGGCAAGTCTTCCTCGTCAATGACGACGGTGATGCGCGAGAGCCCCTGGAGCTCGGTCGGCCCAACAGCGAGAGACGAGATATTGAACCCGCGGCGGGCGAAGAGACCTGCGACGCGGGTCAGCAGGCCGGGCTTGTCCTCTACGAGAAGGCTCAGAACGTGGCGGCTCATGATTAATCATCTCCATCAAACGACGGCCGGTGCTCCAGCGCGTATTGCACTTCACTGTTCGACAGACCCTGCGGCACCATGGGCCAGACCATGGAGTCAGAACTGACGACGAAATCGATGACCACAGGTCGATCGTTGGTCTCGAGCGCGAGTTTGATCGCGTCGTCGACCTGATCTTCGCGTTCGACGCGAATCGCGAGGCATCCGTAGGCTTCGCCGAGCTTCACAAAGTCGGGCACGCGGCTGCTGCCGTGGCCGGTGTTCAGCTCGGTGTTTGAGTAGCGCTTATCGTAGAAAAGCGTCTGCCACTGTCGCACCATTCCCAACGATGAGTTGTTGATGACGGCGACCTTGATGGGGATGTCATTGATCACGCAGGTTGCGAGTTCCTGGTTGGTCATCTGGAAGCAGCCGTCGCCGTCAATCGCCCACACCACACGCTCAGGCTCTGCAACCTTGGCGCCCATGGCGGCGGGAACTGAATACCCCATGGTACCGGCACCGCCCGAGTTGAGCCAGGAGTTGGGACGCTCGTACTTGATGAACTGCGCGGCCCACATTTGGTGCTGACCGACACCGGCAGCGTAGATGCCCTCGGGTCCGGTAAGTTCACCGATGCGCTGAATCACGTGCTGCGGTGACAGCAAACCGTCTGACGGCGCTTGAAAGCCCAGCGGGTACTCGGCGAGCAGTTCATTCAGCCTCGCCCACCAGGTGCTGAGGTCAGTAAACTCACGATCGCGCTTGATCGAGGACACTGCGGCGATGAGATCAGAAATGACCTCCGCAGCATCGCCCACGATGGGCACATCCGCGGCGCGGATCTTCCCGATCTCTGCCGGGTCGATGTCAGCGTGAATGACCTTGGCATCGGGCGCGAAGAGTTCGGCCTTGCCGGTGACGCGATCATCGAACCGTGCACCGAGCGTAATCAGCAGATCGGACTCCTGCAATGCCAGCACAGCGGGAACCGTGCCGTGCATTCCTGGCATGCCGAGATGCTGCGGGTGCGAGTCAGGGAAGGCGCCGCGCGCCATGAGCGTCGTCACTACCGGCGCACCGACCAGCTCGGCGAGCTGCAGGAGCTCTTCCGATGCATGCGCGCGGATCACGCCCCCACCCACATAGAAGACTGGGCGTTCGGCTGTCGCAATGAGTTCGGCAGCGGCCTGAATCTGCTTGCTGTTGGCCTTGGTGATCGGGCGATACCCGGGCAGGTCAACCCGCGGGTCCCACACGAAGTCAAGCTCGGCCTGCTGTGCGTCTTTGGTGATATCAACGAGCACCGGGCCGGGCCGACCGGTCGTGGCAACCTGATACGCGGCCGCCAGGGCAGCTGGAATGTCTTCGGCCTTGCGCACCAGGAAGGAATGCTTGGTGATCGGCATCGTGATGCCGACGATGTCAGCCTCTTGGAAGGCGTCAGTACCCATGAGAGTCGAAAAGACCTGACCGGTGATCGCAAGCAGCGGAACCGAGTCCATGTACGCATCAGCGATCGCGGTCACGAGGTTGGTTGCCCCCGGGCCGGAGGTGGCAATACACACGCCGACCTTGCCCGATGCCGAGGCATAGCCTTCGGCAGCGTGACCAGCACCCTGCTCGTGACGGACGAGGATGTGACGAAGGTCTTTCGCGTCCATCAGTGGATCGTAGACCGGCAAGATCGCGCCGCCCGGAAGACCAAAGACATCGCGAATACCGAGCAGCTCAAGGCTACGAACGACGGCGGCCGCGCCGCTCATGCGTTCGCCCTTCACGCCGGAGTCGGTGCGCGTCTGGGTGGGTATGGCACTCGTATCCGAGTTCATTTCACACTTTCTGTTGACAGTGGCTGTGATGTGTCATGCGCACGGCAGTACGCATGATCCGCGCGGAAACGCCCCCCCTACACGGGTGACACCGCGACTGAAGCTAACCGGTGATCGCGCCCTCTGAGGCCGAATGGACGAGCTTCGCGTACTTCGCCAGCACACCTCGCGTGTAACGCGGGGGAAGTGGGGCCCAGGCTGCTCTGCGGGCCTCGAGCTCGGCGGGGTCCACCAAGAGATCGAGCGTCTGTGCGGCGATATCAACCCGTATCAGGTCACCGTCGCGCACCAGTGCTACCGGACCACCGTCCGATGCCTCAGGCGCTATGTGGCCAATACACAGGCCGGTTGTGCCGCCTGAGAATCGTCCATCGGTCAATAGTAATACATCTTTTCCGAGGCCTGCCCCCTTGATGGCACCGGTGATCGCGAGCATCTCACGCATACCCGGGCCACCCTTCGGGCCTTCGTAGCGAATGACCACGATGTCGCCCTTGCCGATCTTGCCCTCGGTCAGCGCATCCATCGCTGCGCGCTCGCGCTCGTACACGCGCGCCGGGCCTTCAAACACTTCCGCATCGAAGCCTGCGGTCTTCACCACAGCGCCCTCGGGTGCGAGGGTGCCGTGCAGAATGGTGAGCCCGCCAGTCGCGTGAATCGGGTTGTCAAAATGGTGGATCACGTCCCCGTCCACCGGATCGGGGTTCAGCGCCGCAAGGTTCTCGGCCATCGTCTTGCCGGTAACGGTCATGACGTCGCCGTGGAGTAGCCCGGCATCGAGCAGCGCCTTCAGGACGACGGGGATACCACCGTGCCGATCCACATCTGCCATGACGTACTTGCCGAACGGCTTCATGTCAGCGAGGTGCGGAACCTTCGCGCCGATGCGGTTAAAGTCTGCGAGAGTAAGGTCGACCTCTGCCTCACGTGCGATCGCGAGCAAGTGCAGCACTGCGTTCGTCGAGCCACCCAGCGCCATCAGCAGCGTAATGGCATTTTCGAATGCCTTCTTGGTGAGCACGTCGCGGGCGGTGATGCCCAGACGCAGCATGTTCACGACAGCCTCTCCAGACCGGTGCGCATAATAATCACGTCGACGATCGGCACTGGGAGGTGCCGCAGAGCCCGGAAGGCTCATCCCGAGCGCCTCAGCAATGGAAGCCATGGTGTTGGCGGTGTACATTCCGCCACACGCGCCCTCGCCCGGAGCGATCGCACACTCGATGCGCTTGAGATCTTCCTCGCTCATCGTGCCGGCCTTACACGCACCAACCGCCTCGAAGGCGTCAATGATCGTGACTTCCTTCTCAGTTCCGTCAGTGAGCTTGACCCAGCCCGGAGCGATCGAGCCAGCGTAGAGGAAGACAGCTGCGAGGTCGAGCCGCGCGGCAGCCATCAACATGCCGGGAAGTGACTTATCGCAGCCCGCGAGCAACACGGTGCCATCGAGGCGCTCGGCCATCATGACGGTCTCGACCGAATCGGCGATGACCTCGCGCGAGACGAGCGAGAAGTGCATCCCCTCATGGCCCATAGAGATACCGTCGGAAACGGAGATGGTGCCAAACTCGAGCGGGTATCCGCCTCCCGAATGCACACCCTCTTTAGCGCCCTGCGCGAGACGATCGAGACTCAGATTACAAGGGGTGATCTCGTTCCAAGAGCTGGCGATGCCGATCTGCGGCTTCGACCAGTCCTCGTCCCCCATGCCCACGGCGCGGAGCATGCCCCGGGCAGCGGCCTTTTCAATTCCGTCGGTGACGTCGCGGCTGCGCGGCTTCATATCGATCTCAGACATGGCTCCCAGTCTAGCGCCGCACGGAGGAGTCGAGCGCATACCCAGAAGTGCTGCACGTGCTCGGGTGGCAGTCGTTCAGCCGGAATCCGGAGGAACTACTTACCCGTGGCACCCAGAAACGTAAAGGGGAGCATGAAACCGACAACGCTGGCGATGAGCCCACCGCCGAACAGCCACATTCCCGCCATCTCAGTGATCCCTGAGTCGAACGCGAAGCTTGCCACATAGATTCCGCCAAAGGCGAGAACCAAGGACACGACGAATACGAACGCGGTGACCGCGCTCACTGCACCCTGCGAGCTCTCCTCGAACAGCGCCTCGTTCTTCGCCACAGTGGTCCTCCTCTATGCGGTTTGATACTGACAGCCAGCCTAGCGCACCGGCCGTTCGTCTGGCGCTCGCCTGGGCGGCACGCGCTAGTCTGGTGCCGAACGCGAAGGAGGCTTCATGTCAATCGGCAAGTACCTGACCAATGCGGGTGTGCTGGGGTCAGTTTTCAGCGCTATTGGCGCGGCAAAACAGGCCCAGCAGATGCCGAGGGATTGGCGACGGTTCCTCATTTGGGGCGTGTGGGCAGCGGGCCTTGCGCTCGCCATCGCGAGCGCCGCGAAGCAGCAGCAAGACGAAGAGTATGTGGAGTCGCTGCACCTTTCCGCGCGAGAGGAAAAAGCTGCGGTAAAGGCCCGGCGCAAGCGACGGACAGCCGCCTGACAGGAGTCGCCTCCGGTCGAGACGTCGGGGGCTACTGCACTGGGACTCCGGGCGCGAACGGTAGGCTAGATCCTGGTGAGCCGGGAAGCCTGGTCGGCAGTTCGCATTTGTTGACCCCGGAGGTTTTTCTCTATGCCCAATACCCGTCTTTCCCTCGCGAACGTGAGCCGACGCGAAGCCGCCCGCGTCACCCGAATCCTGCGCAACGAGTTTGCCTCCGGCATAGCGGTCATGGCCGCAGCGCTCCTCGGTTTTCTCGCAGCGAATAGCCCCCTTGCTGGCGCGTACATGGACGTGCGTGACTTCCGTATCGGGCCCGAGGCGCTGAACCTGAATCTCTCGCTCGGCACTTGGGCCGCAGACGGGTTGCTCGCGGTGTTCTTCTTCATGGTGGGCCTCGAACTCAAACGCGAGTTTGTCACCGGGGCGCTCAGCAAGTTCACCACCGCGATTGTGCCGGTCGCGGCTGCACTTGGTGGGGTCGCCCTGCCCGCGTTGATTTACCTCGCATTCACCTTCGGCACCGAAGCCGCGCACGGATGGGCGATTCCGGCCGCCACTGACATCGCCTTCGCTGTCGCAATTCTCGGTCTCATCGCGCCACGCATCCCCACCGCCCTGCGCATTTTTCTCCTGACTCTCGCTGTCGTAGACGATCTCATTGCGATCTCGATCATCGCGATCTTCTACACGAGCGGCGTGCAGTTCACCTTCCTTGCCCTCGCGCTGGTCCCGCTCGCACTGTACGCATTCTTGGCGCGCCGATTCGCCGTGTGGTTTGCAGATCACCGATGGGCAGCGTGGGCAATCCTGCTTCCGCTGGGAATCGTGGTCTGGGCACTGGTGCACGAATCAGGGGTACACGCAACCATCGCGGGTGTGGTGCTGGCATTCACCGTTCCCGTGGTCACGAGGACCCGGAAACGCGCGCAGCAGGCAATTGAGGCTCATCACGAGAGCTCCCGCGAATCACTCGACCTTGCACACCTATTCGGGTATCGCTTCGGCCCTCTCTCCAGCGGCTTCGCCGTGCCGGTATTCGCCTTTTTTGCCGCAGGTGTTGCCGTCGGTGGCGAGAACCGCTTTCCCTTCGATCCGATTGCGTTCGGAATTATCGCTGGCCTCGTCATCGGGAAGACCGTGGGCATCAGCGCCACCACGTGGGCCATTTTGCGCTTCACCCGGGCAGAGCTCGGCGGCGACGCGAGCTGGCGAGAGGTCATTGGCGTTGCCGCACTCGGCGGCATCGGCTTCACTGTGTCACTGCTGATTGCGGATCTCAGTTTCACTGACCCAGCTGACGCGGACACCGCGCGTCTCGCGGTCATGGTGGCATCGCTCATCGCGGCGGCGGTGGCTGCTGCTCTGCTCGTGCGGAAGCCCAGGGCTCGGACAACGCACCTCGATTGAGTGGCGGAATCACGCGGATTTTTGTTCCTTCCGGCCACGTGCTAGTGTATTTCTGTTGCCCACGCAGCGGAACGCGCCTCTAGCTCAATTGGCAGAGCAGCTGACTCTTAATCAGCGGGTTCCGGGTTCAAGTCCCGGGGGGCGCACCACCCGAAACCCCCACCATTACGGTGGGGGTTTCGCCGTAGAACCGGCAGGAGTAGAACATGACCGAGCAGCCCCCAGCCCAGTCCGCAGACCTTGCATTCGCCCTGGCACTTGCCGACCTTGCAGATGGCATCTCACTCCCCCGCTTCCGCTCCGCCGACCTACGCGTCGACACCAAGCCCGACCGCACCTTCGTCACCGACGCAGATACCGCGGTAGAGCGCGCGATTCGCGATCTCATCGAATCTGAGCGCCCGAACGACGGCTTCCTCGGTGAGGAGTCGGGCCGCACAGACCGTGGCGAACGCCGCTGGATCGTGGACCCGATCGACGGCACCTCAAATTTCCTCCGCGGCGTGCCCAACTGGGGCACGCTGATCGCACTTGAGGAGGACGGCGAGGTGACCGTCGGTGTCGTCAGCGCTCCGGCACTCGGCGCGCGGTGGTGGGCAGAGACAGGTGCCGGAGCGTGGGGCCTCCAGGCCGGTACCGATCCGCGACGCCTGCGCGTCTCGGGAGTGGAGCGACTCGAAGATGCCTCGCTCAGCTTCCAGAGCATCGAGCAATGGGATCAAGCAGGCTACCTCGATCCACTGATTGCTCTCAGCCGCGCGGTGTGGCGAGACCGCGCCTATGGCGACATGTGGGCGTATATGGCACTTGCAGAGGGGCTCGTCGACATCGTCGCCGAGTTTGACGTAAAACCCTACGACCTCGCCGCACTTGCACCTATCGTGCGTGAGGCTGGCGGCACCTTCACCGATATTGGCGGATCCAGCAGCGTATGGGGCGGCAGCTCACTCGCCACGAACGGACTCCTCCACGATGCCACACTGCGCGTGGTCGAGGCTGCTCGCAAGGCTTAGCTCTCGGCGCGCCTTCGCTCGGGATCGATCCCCTCAAGAATGCGGCCCAGGCCCGCGGAGAGCGACGCCACGTCACCCTCGGCGAGCTGATCAAACACGAGCCGCCGCACTTCGCTCACGTGTGCGGGCGCGTGCAATGCGAGGTGCGCAAGACCTTCATCAGTGAGCACCGCGTTCGTCGCGCGCCCATCTGTCGGGCATGCTTCCCTGCGCACCCACCCCTGCTTTTCGAGTCGGGTCACCACGTGCGAGAGCCTTGACAGCGACGAATTCGCCCAATGAGCGAGGTCGCTCATCAACCGCGTGCGATTCTCCGCCTCAGACAGCATCGCGAGCACGTGATACTCGAAGAACGAAATACCCGCGTCGCGCTTGAGCTGGGCCTCGATCGCACCCGGCAGCAGAATGGTGAGGCCGACGAGCCGCATCCACATTTCACGCTCCGCGGGGTCGAGCCACCGTGTCTCAGAGTCCGGTGTGTTGTCGACTGCCTGTGTCACTTTCAACCTCTTGCTCTCGGTACGCTTTCGGCGCGCTCTCGCTGCTTCAGCCCTCCCAGGTTATCCGACACGTGTCCAACTCCCCGGGTAGCTCCGCTCTTGCGCCGACGAACGAGTGGATCTCGGCCCGGCGGTACGGTATCCCGACTCGGCTCCGCCAGAATAGAAGCATGACGTCCACACCCGCAGTTGCCACGCCCACCGCGGGCTCACAGACCCTCGACCGCGGCCTTCGCGCGCTCGAGGTGCTTGCCGAAACTGGGGCACCGATGACCATTGCCGAACTCGCAGAGGCGCTGGGGGTGCACCGTTCGAGTGCCTACCGCATTCTTCGCACGCTCGAAGATCACCGGTTGGTACTGCGAGACGAGGCCGGGCAGATCCGCCTCGGCCCTCGTCTGGTTACCCTGGCTCGCGGAGCCGCTCCGCGACTGAACGAAACGGCGTTGCCTGAGATCACTGAGATCGCGAACATGTTTGGGGTCACCGCTTTTGTTGCGGTACTTGATGACGATCAGGTCATCACATTGATTAGTGTGGAACCGGCTCACAGCCACGCCTCGGTCACGCAACGACCGGGCGCTCGGCACTCTGCACTCTACGGCGCGACGGGTCACGCCATCGAGGCATCGCTCACACCCCGCGAGCATCGTGCTGCGTTTCGGGGTGCCCCTCTCACGGACGCGGCGCTGGAAACCCAGGAACGCGGCTACGCGCTGAGCGAGAACGAGGTGATTCCTGGGCTGACCGGGCTTGCTGTGCCCCTGCGGGTCGAAGGTGAGCCACCAGCGGCTCTCGCGATCGTGCAAATCGGGATGCATCGCGAGCTTGAAACGCTCGTCACGCACATGCAGGCCGCAGCCGATCGCATCGCCCGCGACCCGAGGTAGCATCTCCAGAGCGTCTATTTTCTCTTGCACCATTCCCGTCGCCGGTATTTCGCTGGCGGGAGAGCGCCCCGAGGCGTTAGACTCTGGAGGTCCAGACCGGCCCGCTCTCGCGGCGCACGGCCGGGAAGGCGCTCGAAAAAGGGGCGCTGCTGCCGTTCTCGGCGAGACATACACGGAATCCCGTACCTACGTCTCTCCAAGGAACCGTCATGTCTGCTTCATCCACCGTACCCTCGCAACCCTCGCTGCCGCTGCCGCCTGCGCAGACCGCAGACGCACCGCAAGTACCGACGCCCACGCTGACACAGGCACTCGCTGCCGCGCTCGCTCGGCACGCGCACCACGCGTTCGGGCTGATGGGGAATGGCAATGCCCACCTCATTGACGCGCTCTCGACGCATGGCATCCCACTGACCGAGGTGCGACACGAAGCCGCGACCGTCGCTTCAGCCGACGCGTTCACCCGCGTTTCCGGGAAGCTTGCCATTGCCACCACTACCTACGGGGCCGGCTTCACCAACGCGTTGACCGCGCTGGCCGAGGCCGCTCAGGCCCGCACCCCCATGCTGTTCGTCGTCGGCGACGCTCCCACGAGCGGCCCCCGACCGTGGGACGTCGATCAGGAGATGCTTGGTGCCGCCATTGGGGTGCGGTCGTATCTCCTGAGTCTCGAGAATCCAGGTGACGTGGTGGATCGCGCCGCCGCCGCCGCACTCCGCGGCCGTCGGCCAGTGATCCTCGGTATTCCCTACGACCTGGTCGCGTCACCTGTAACGGGCGACGCCGTGGCGAGCGCTTCCGTCGACGGAGCCACATCCCCCGCCTCCACCTCGGCAGACTCGCTGGCTGACGAGGAGATCGACCTCAACGATCCCGCGGTCATCGCCTCACTCATTTCTGCGACGCTGCCCGACCTGTCCGAGGCTGCTTCGGCCGGGTCGTCGGGATCTGACAGCTCCACCGCTGCCGATTCGCCCCCACTCACCTCGATCGACCCGACAGACCTGCAGACTGCGGTGGGCGCGCTCGCGGGGGCCAAGCGCCCCGTCATCCTTGCCGGCCACGGGGCCTGGCTCGCGGGCGCCGGTCCGCGGCTGGGCATCATGGCCGACAACCTCGGCGCGCTGACGGCAAGCACCGCCCTCGCCCGTGGCATCTTCCCCAGGCGCGAGTACGATCTCGGACTCACCGGCGGCTTCGGCCAGGACCAGGCCATGTCGATGATCAGTGACGCAGACGTCGTGCTGGTGGTCGGCGCGAGCCTCAATCAGTTCACCATGCGATTCGGCGAACTCCTCGGCGAGAATGCCACGGTAGTGCGGGTCGATCTCGACCACGTCGCGCCTCCGCGCACAGCCCACCCGGTCACACACGTGCTGCTTCGCGGCGACGCGAGCACAGTCCTCGATACGCTCAGCGCGCACCTCGAGAACGCACGCAGCACGCCCAGCGGGTGGCGGGAACGCGTCGTCGGCCTCGAGGCTGGAGGGGCGCTGCGCGCGCTCGACACCGGCTCCGGGGATGCCGAAGGCCTGCTTGCCGATGGCAAGCTCGATCCACGCGCGGTCGCGGCTCGGCTCGCCGAGTTGCTACCCGAAGACCGCCATGTCACGAGCGACGGCGGCCACTTCATTGGCTGGGCGAACATGTTCTGGCCGGTCGCTTCCCCAGAGCGCATGATCATGGTCGGCACCGCGTACCAGACCATCGGGCTCGGTCTTTCGACCGTAGCGGGGGTTGCTGCCGCGGCCCCCGAGAGCACCGTGGTACTGACCACCGGCGACGGTGGCGGCCTGATGTCTCTCGCAGACCTCGAGACCGCGATCCGCACTACCCAGCGCTGCGTCATCGTGGTGTGGAACGACGGGGCCTATGGTGCCGAAGTGCACCTGTACGGCCGACTGGGGCTCGATGAGGCGCCGATGCTCATTCCAGACGTAAACTTCGCGGGCCTCGCGAGCGCACTCGGCGCAACGGGAGTTCGGGTGGACCGACTTTCCGACCTCGCCGCACTCGATGCGTGGCGTGACGCTGGCGGCACGGGAACGATCCTTCTGGATTGTCGCATCTCCAGGTCGGTCGTCGCACCGTACCAGTACGAGATCCTGAAGGTGAACGGGGTGGAGTGACCCCCCTCCCATCCTCCCCCCCCCTAGCGAGGGGAAGGTCGCTGTGGGGGTTCCCCACACGAATGCGAGGGGAACGTCGCTGTGGGGGTTCCCCACACGAATGCGAGGGGTCAAAATCTGCTGGCTTCGTTGAAACCGAAGCGCAGATTTTGACCCCTCGCGAGGGCAAAGCTCGGGGAGCTCGAGGAGTTCGAGGAGCTCAAGCAGCTCGAGAACCTGGCGTTTTGGCTAGGCGGCCTTCTCCCAGATGAAGTGACCCTTCTCCTGCGCCGCCTGATTTTCGGCGCCGAGCGAGATGCCGGTGCGGTCGCGCAACACGAGGGTCGCCACGAATGCGATCACCATCACGGCCGCGATGTAGAAGGCCACCGCCGTCGCCGAGCCCGTCGTCGCCACGAGCCACGCGGCGATCATGGGTGCGAACGCGCCACCGAGAATTGCGCCAATGGCGTAGGTGATCGAGACACCGGTATAGCGGATCGAGGCGGGGAACAACTCCGCGAAGTACGCCGCCTGCTGCCCATAGGTGAACCCGTTGCCGATCGCAAACAGAGACAGGCCAAGGAACATGAGCCAGACGTTACCCGTGTTCACGAGCGGGAACAGGACGAAGATAACCGCGAGGAAGGCGATCCACCCGAAGATGTACGTCTTCTTGCGTCCGATTCGATCTGAAATCGTGCCCGCTGCGAACGTCATGATGAGCCAGACGACGGAGGCGCCAGCGACGGCGAGGAGCACCGGGGTTCGTTCCATCCCCACGAGCCCGCCGTCTGCGAGCGGCATGGTGGCGTAGTTCTGGATGTAGCCACCGGTGGTCATGTAGCCAGCAGCGTTATTTCCGGCGAACGTCAGGGCAGCGAGCACAACGAGCAACCAGTGCTTGCGGAAGAGCTCGACAATGGGAATCTTGGTCTGCTCCTTGCGCTCGGAGATCTCGGTGAAGACCGGGCTCTCCTCAACAGCGCGGCGCACGATGATGCCGACGACGATGAGCACGAAGCTCAGGAGGAAGGGCACTCGCCAGCCCCACTCGAGGAACTGCTCTCCGGGCGAGATGACGCCTGTCATGAGCGCGAGCACACCCGAAGCGAGGAGGAGGCCGATGGGCACGCCGATCTGTGGGAAGGCACCCATACGGCCGCGTTGCTCGGAGGGGGCATGCTCGACGGCCATAAGCACCGCGCCACCCCACTCGCCACCGGTCGACAAGCCCTGGAGGATGCGCAGCGCCATGAGCAGGATCGGTGCCAATATGCCGACCTGATCGTAGGTCGGGAGTACGCCGATGAGGGTGGTTGCCGCGCCCATCAGGATCAGGGTGATCACGAGCATGGACTTGCGACCGATGCGGTCGCCGAAGTGGCCAGCGAGGAATGCGCCGAGCGGGCGGAAGAGGAAGCTGACACCGACTGTCGCGAACGCAATGATGGTCGCGGCCTGAGGGCCAGCAGGCTCAAAGAAGAGCTTCCCGAAGACGAGACCGGCGGCGCTCGCGTAGAGGAAGAAGTCGTACCACTCGATGGTGGTGCCGATCACGGTCGCGGCGGCGACCCTGCGCAACTCGCGCGGGTTGGCGGCCTTCGCAGATGTCTGTGACATGAGACTGTCAGACTCCCTTGTCTTGGTGAAATGAAAATATATTTAGATTCAGATAGCGAACTTGCGTCGCAATATATGGAGCCCACTCACTGTAGCCGCTCGAAACTCAAATGTCACATTGACGAAACAGGCGGGCAACATACTCTCGCATGTTGCCCGCCTGTGCGGAAGGGCCCGAAAGGCCCTCGGCTCCTGATGACTCAGCCGGTATTCCCCATAGTCGCCAAGGCACCCCCGTCGACGGGCACTCCGGCCCCCTGCACAAAACTGGCTTGATCAGAGAGCAGGAAGGACACGACCTGCGCGATTTCTTCCGGCTGTCCGACTCGCCCCATCACTGATGAAGCGGCCCCAGCGGCTGCGGCACCCTCTGCGCCGTCTACCCCGGGCATCAGGCGTTCGGCAATGGATCGCAGCATCTGGGTATCAATCATTCCCGGGAGCACTGCGTTCACCCGAACTCCTTGCCCACCAATTTCTGCGGCGAAGGTACGCACAAGTCCGAGCACGCCGTGCTTTGCCGCGTTGTAGGCCACCGTATTCGGCAGGCCTCGCTCGCTCGCGATTGAGCCGGTGCACACAATTGCACCGGATCGCTGCTCCGCCATCACGCGGCCCACATATTTCAATCCCAGGTAGACCCCGTTGAGGTTCACGTCGATGACGCGCTTCCAATCCTCGAAGGCGAGATCCAGCGCGGGGGTCACCTGACCGGAGATTCCCGCGTTGTTGAAGAACCCGTCTACTCCCCCAAAATGCTCCACTGCCGCGTCCACATAGCGCACGACATGGGATTCCTGGGTGACATCCGCCACGATCGACAGAACCTCCACTCCGGCCGATTCGACCTCCTCAGCAATCCTGTGCAACGCCGCGCTGTCGCGGTCGACGAGGACGAGCTTTGCCTGCCGTTGGGCCAGAAGCCTGGTGGTCGCCCCACCAATGCCCCCGCTTGCGCCGGTAATGATGACGCGTTTGCCTGCCATTCCAAAGTTTTCACTCATGCCGCTGCTCCTTCTCGCATAGCTGCCCGCTCAAGTCCCGGGTAGCCTTCTTCCTGAATGTGATTCAATTTCGCACCGTACACATCGACCCCACCGAGATACTGCAGTACTGCTCTCGGTTTGCCCGGCACGTTCGTGCCCGTGTACCAGGAGGTTGCATCCTTCATGAGGGTGCCGTCAGACACCTCTCGTGAATGAGCAACCCACTCCTGCTCGGCTTCCGCGGTCGGCTCAATGCGGGCATAACCTCTTGCACGAGAATCCGCGATGAGATCACTGATGAACTCGACATGTTGCTCGATCGAGAGGAACATATTCGACGATACGGATGGGCTTCCTGGTCCGGTCACCACAAACATGTTGGGGAACCCGTGCACCATCACGCCCAACCATGAATCCGGGGAGTGGCCCCATTTTTCACTGAGAGTGCCCGACGTGCCCGTGATCTGCATGCGTGTCAACGTGCCTGTTACCGCGTCGAAGCCAGTCGCAAACACGATGACATCGAGTTCAATTTCCCGAGCAGACGTGCGAATGCCGCGCGCCGTGATCTGTTCCAACGTCTCTTCCCGCATATCAACCAGGGTCACGTTTTCACGGTTGAAGGTCTCGTAATAGCCGGTATCTATACAGAGACGACGCGTTGCGAGGCCATACCCAGTGGGAATGAGTCGCTCCGCCAGATTGGGATCTGCCACCCGCTCACGAATACGCGAACTCACAAATTCCCTCGCGGTCTGATTTGCTTGCTCACTCGTGAGGAGATCGTTAAACGCCGAGGCAAAACGCATGGGGCTGCCGTAGTCATAGAGACGCTGAAACTCCGCTTCCCGCTCCTCCGCAGTCACCTCAAGCGCGGAAGTGTCGTGCGTGTCAGTCCAAGCTCCAAGCATCGAGTTTCTGGCACGCTCGCGGAATTCCCGATACGAACGTTTCACCGCCTGGTTGTCTTCTACACTCAAGGGCCGATTTTGCGCCGGGAGCGAGAAGCTCGGCGTGCGCTGGAATGCATACACGTGTGCCGCATCCTTCGCCGCCTCAGGAATGATCTGAATTCCAGTTGAGCCGGTTCCAATCACGGCGACCCGCTTGCCGGAGAAATCGACTCCCCGCTCCGGCCAATGCGCCGAGTTGACCACCTCACCGGAAAACTCATCAAGTCCCGGGAAATCTGGAATCTTCGGAGTCGAGAGGACCCCGGTCGCCATGATGACGATTGGCGCGACGAAGTGCTCGTTTTCTTCCGTCGCGATGGTCCAGAGCAGGTTCTGTTCATCCCAGCTTGCAGCTGTGACGTTGGTACGAAGCCGAACGCCATCACGAAGGTGATACTTGTCAGCGACGTGATGAATGTAGGCCAGAATTTCGGGTTGACTGGCGTACTTTTCCGTCCACGTCCATTCCTGCTGCAACTCGTCGTCAAACGAATACGAGTAGTCGAAGCTCTCCACGTCGCATCGGGCCCCCGGGTACCGGTTCCAATACCACGTGCCTCCGATGTCGGATCCGCGCTCAAGCACGATGGCCTTGAGCCCCTGCTTCTGAGCCCGAATGAGCGCGTATAGCCCCGCGATACCAGCACCCACAATAACGATGTCATGCGTCTGTGCGTTCATCACACAATCTCCCTTTTTTCCTCGATCGTCACTCAGTCAGTTGGGGCGGCGAGCGACCGTGTCATCGAGTCGCCTGCCTCTGCGATGAGGGCCGTCGCTTCCTCTAGGCCGGCAAACCAGAAGAGCGACCAATCGTGGATCATGCCTTCCCATACCTTGATTTCGGCGCTGCCACCCGTTTCACGCACTCGCTCTGCCAAACGAACGGCATCATCGTGCAGAATCTCTTCAGAACCAACGTGAATGTGCAGGGGAGCGATCCCCTCAAAGTGACCATTCACGGGAGACGCGAGTGGGTGCCCGGAGTCCTGTGTACCCAGGTAGGCAGCGGCCGAGTTCGCCAAGCCCTCCTGGCTCAGCAGTGGATCACGCTCCGCGCGTTCGGTCATCGACGGGGCCGCGCAGCTCAGGTCGGCCCACGGTGAGAGCAAGACTGCACACGAGGGCTGCTCCAGGCCCGCATCTCGCGCGGCAAGCAACATTGCCACGGCGAGTCCGCCTCCGGCTGAATCGCCTGCGACCGTAATCGCCTCCGCTTGCACTTCGGAGAGGAGCGCACGATAGACGGCAACAGCGTCATCGACAGCGCTCGGGAACTGGGATTCTGGCGCGAGTCGATAGTTCACTGACACCAGCTCGGCGGCAGCTGCCCGGGCAAGATTTACTGCGAGCCCCAAGTAGCCCTGTGCGGTTCCGGAAACATACGCTCCCCCGTGCACGTACAGAAGAATTCGTCCGGCCTTCGACTCGGGCACGGTGGCACGCACAACCGGGACCCCACCCAGCGAGGATTCTGCAACCGTGATGTCTTCGGGAACGGGCAGCGAAGCCAGCATTCCGTCGAATGCTTTGCGTGCAACATGTGGCTCATTCGCAAAATCCGGGCCAGCTGGTGCAACCGAGAGGATCTGCTGCAATTGTTCGACGCTCATAATTGTGGAGCCTTTCGCATCTCGTCGTTGAGGTGTTGATTGAGCCGCGTCCATCGACCGTGGGCCCTCATCAGTGAACCCAAACCATGACTGATGTGATCGGCCACTGTCAGCTTCACACTTCTGCGAGATGCGATCTTGCCTGTGTGCGTACAGGGTATGTGCACTCAGCGCACGAGGTGCCGACACGTGATGGATTCCCGCACCATGCTCTGGGAGACTCAAACCAGGGGTGCTGCGCATCTGCCAGGAACCCACTGCAGCACCCAAGATCATTCGACGAGGAGAGATCACATGAGCTTTTTTGATACGCACACCTGGAATGGGCGCATATTCAGCGGCGGCTGGCGTGAGGGTGACGGGGGCGTCGCCGATGTCGTTGCTCCGGCAACCGGGGAAACGCTTGCTCAGTATGGTGTCGCGACGCCCGCGGACCTCGACCGAGCGGTCGCTGAGGCATCGCAGGCTCAGCGAGTGTGGGCCGCGATGCCATTCACAGCGCGAGCGGCGATCTTCCGCCGCGCCGGTCAACTTGTGGAAGAGCACACCCCGGAATTCATTTCCTGGTTGGCTCGCGAGGCGGGCTCTGGTGTCGGGAAGGCGGGGTTCGAAGCGCACCTCGTCGCGAGTGAGTTCTACTCCGCTGCCGCAGCGGTCGAACAGCCCTATGGGCAGCTCCTGCGCTCAAGCAAGCCACGACTGTCCTTTTCTCGGCGCGTCCCCGTCGGCGTCGTCGGGGTCATCTCCCCATTCAATTTTCCCGGCATACTCTCCGCCCGGTCCCTAGCACCCGCACTCGCTGCCGGGAACGGCGTGATCTTGAAGCCCGACCCCCGCACTGCGGTTTCCGGGGGGCTCTTCCTCGCTGCAATTGTCGAGGCTGCGGGCTTCCCCGAAGGGCTCGTCCATGTGCTTCCCGGCGGGGCCGACATTGGTGCTGCGCTTGTGGATCATGCCGACGTTCCAGTCATCTCATTCACGGGTTCCACAGCTGCTGGCCGCGCGGTCGGCGCGGCTGGAGCGCAGAAGTTGAAGCGTGTCCACCTCGAACTCGGAGGAAACAACGCCCTGATCGTTCTTGACGACGTCGACGTCGAGGCCGCAGCTTCTGCGGGTGCATGGGGCTCCTTCTTGCACCAGGGCCAGATTTGCATGACAACCGGACGACACATCGTGCACGAGTCGGTATACGAGGAGTACGTGCGCCTGCTTTCCGAGAAGGCTCGGCACATCCCGGTGGGAGATACCGGTTCCTCCGATGTTCCACTTGGACCCATCATTGACGAGAGGCAGCGCGACAAGGTGCATGCGTTGGTAGAGGGCAGCCGTGCTGCGGGAGCCACCATTTCAGCTGGCGGCAACTACGACGGGCTCTTCTATCAGCCGACAGTGATTTCCGACTCGCAACCAGACCATCCGGCGTTCACCGAGGAGGTATTTGGTCCGGTCGCCCCGGTGATCAAGTTCAGCACTATTGAAGAGGCCGTCTCAATTGCTCGTCAGTCTGACTATGGTCTTTCGCTGGGAATTCTCACGCGAAACGTGATGCGGGGTCTCGAGATTGCCGATCAGATTCCGAGCGGCATTGTTCATATCAATGACCAAACGGTTGACGACGAGTCGGTGGCGCCTTTTGGTGGCGTTGGCGCATCCGGCACGGGCGCTCGCTTCGGCGGCGCTGAGGCCAATCTCGATGCGTTCACGGAGACTCAATGGGTCACCGTGCAGGGCGAAATCGAACGTTACCCCTTCTAACGAGCACGGGAGAACACGACATGACGAAGACTTTTGCTTGGGTCGCGACGGCCCCCCACACACCGCTGGAACGACGCGAACTACATATCGATGAACCACGCACCGACGAGGTGCGGGTCCGGATGGTCGCCAGCGGAGTGTGCCACACAGATGCCATTGTTCGAGATCAGTGGTACCCCACTCCCCTGCCGGCGGTGCTCGGCCATGAGGGCGCAGGAGTTGTGGAGTCCGTGGGCGCAAGCGTGACCAACGTCGCCCCGGGTGATCATGTCTTATTGAGCTTCAGTTCATGCGGGCTCTGTGACCTCTGCCAACGCGGAAAGCCCGCATACTGTCGAGATTTCTTTGGCCGTAATTTTGGCGGACGAAGAGGCGATGGCTCAAGTTCATACGTCGGCGATGAAGGAGTCGTATCAAGCCACTTCTTCGGCCAGAGTTCCTTCGCAGAGTTGGCGAATGTGCCAGCACGGTGCCTCGTGAAAGTGCCCGCGTCTGCACCGCTTGAGTTGCTCGCGCCGTTGGGCTGCGGAATTCAGACTGGCACCGGTGCGGTACTCAACAAGCTGGATCCCGAGGCAGGTTCGAGTATCGCCGTGTTCGGCGCCGGTGCCGTCGGCGACTCGGCAATCCTTGGCGCGGTGATTGCTGGGTGCAGCACCATCATTGCGGTCGATGTGATTCCAGAGCGACTGAAGCTTGCTCAAGAACTTGGGGCGACGCACACCGTGAACTCCCGTGAAGTCGATGTGCTCGGAGCCATTCAAGGCATCACTGACGGGCTCGGTGTGCAGTACGCGGTTGATACCACGGGCATACCCTCGGTTTTCAGAGTGATGACAGACTCGCTCTCGACGCTTGGGCATGGTGTGCTCGTCGGCGCTGCAGCGCTCGGAGTCGAGGCAACGATAGATATTGGGAGTAGGCTCCCGGTCGGCATTACGGTAAGCACCGTCGTCGAGGGCGATTCCGTGCCGGCATCCTTCATCCCGCTCCTCATCGAGTTGCACCAGCAAGGCCGATTCCCGTTTGACCGGTTGATCCGCCAGTATCCTCTCGACGAAATCAATCAAGCATTTGCAGACTCTGAGGCCGGAACGACGCTCAAGCCTGTGGTGGTGTTCTAAGCGTGCCCCCACGGCGGCGGTGACCGTCGATCCTCTGCGTTGAGGGCACGCACCTGCGTATAGAATCAGGTCAACTCGCTGGCAGCATGACTCAGCCAGCGTCGCGATATGTTCAAGGAGGAACTCGTGTCGCCGGTCTTAGATCCGCTCTCTCCCCAGGAAGATGCGCTGTTGAGTGGTGGACGCACCGACAGCGTGAGCGAATTCTCCACGATGGTCTCTCGGCTCTATTCACCGGTGTCTGTTCAGGCTGACAAGCCCGACAAGTTCCACGGCAGGATCCGCAGCCGCCCCCTCGGTGACGTGTATCTCAATGAGGTGAAAACCACCCAGCATCTCATTGAGCTTGCCGGAACTCCTGCCCCCTCACCCGACGATGCGCGCCGCTTCATCAAAGTCAGTCTGTTGCTGCACGGCCACGGAACCTCCCTCAAGGGAACCACCCAGGCCGAATTTGGCCCAGGAGAGATGATCATCCATGACAGCTCCCAGCCATACACGATGTATCTGGACGACGATTTCCACATGGTCTTTCTGCTGATTCCCCGGAGCCGCTTCGATCTGCCAGAGTCAGCAACCGATGACATCCTCGGGCAATCGATCGAAAGCGACTCTGGCATTTCACGCACAGTCGTGCCCTTCTTCGCGGCTCTCGCACAGAATATGTCCTCGCTCAGCGGACCCAGCGCCGTCCGGCTCATGAGCAATACGGTCGACCTGGTGGAGACGATGATGTTCAGTATGGTCGCCCACCCCATTGAAGAGCCCCACCGGGATCGCCGAAAGGATCTGCTCCTCCGGCTGCAGGCCTATATTGACGAGCACCTCGAAGACCCCGATTTGGATCCGCTCAGCATCGCATCCGCGAACTTCATTTCTGTGCGTTATTTGCATCGACTTTTTCACGAGGAAGAGGTCTCTGTCGCGGGCTATCTTCGACAGGCGCGTCTCGCTCGCTGCCGGCGCGACCTCACTGACCCCGTCTTGACTCACCTTCCAGTGTCGACAATCGCGAGTCGCTGGGGCTTTACGAATTCCTCACACTTCTCACGGCTATTTCGGCAAGAAGTTGGCGCGACACCCACCGAGTACCGATTTAGCGCGCTCCTGTCAAGCGATTGATTCTGCCGGGGTGAACGGATTGCTCACCCGAAGCCACGGGCTTCTCTCCCTAGCGCTGCTCGGACTCGCGACACAACACAGTCGGAGTGCCGCGGCTGGGCGGCACCCCCACTGTGCGCTCTCGTGTCTCTGATCAGCCCATATACGCGGACTGCAAGCGCGATTCATCCTCGAGGAGCACACTCGGTGCTCCGTGATATGACACCTTGCCGTTTGACACCACCAACGCGTCCTGTGAAATGCCGAGTGCGAGGTGCGCAAACTGCTCCACAAGTACGACACCAACGCCGGTGTCCGCAACGTGTTGCAGCACAGGCAGCAAACGCATGAAGACTACTGGCGCGAGCCCAAGCGACATCTCATCGATGAGAAGGTACTTGGGTTGAGTCATCAGCGCTCGGCCAAGTACCACCATCTGTTGCTCTCCACCTGAAAGCAGAGCCGTGGCTGAACTCATGCGCTTCTCAAGTTCCGGAAAGTAGCCCAGCACTCGAGTGAACGTGTCTGTGTCTCGGGACGCGAGCTCAAGGTTCTCTCGCACCGTCAAGCTGGGGAAAATCGCACGGCCCTGCTGCACATGCACGATGCCAGCACGTGACCGCTGCCTGCGATTCAGCTTCGAAATTTCTTTTCCGTCGACCTCGATGCGCCCAGAATAGCTGCGTACCAACCCGGAGACCGCCTCGAGCAGGCTCGTCTTGCCTGCACCGTTTGGGCCTACGATCGTGGTGATCTGACCGGGTTCGACGGTGAAGCTCACTCCGCTGATGACCGGGCCGATGCCCCTCTTCACGGTCACATCTTCCAGTTTCAGGCTCACTCCCCCACCTTCTCTCCCATATAGGCCTTCAGCACCTCGGGGTCGCGCAGAACTTCTGCTTGATTCCCCGAAGCGAGAACACCGCCGAAGTTCAGCACCACGAGTTTCGAGCAGACGCTCCGCACCAGATCAAGGTCGTGCTCAATCAGCAAGACCGAAATGCCATATTTCTGCGGGATCTTCTTGAGCTGGTTGCCGAAGACGATGTGCTCATCATGAGACAAGCCCGCGGCCGGTTCATCCAGCAGGAGCACCACGGGCTTCGACGCCACATTGGCGGCGACCTCCACAATTCTTCTGCTCCCCACATCGACGACTCGCAGTGGCGTGTGTGCCGGAGGGCACCCGAAGTAGGACAAGATCTCATCGATCTCCGCCGGGGTTGATTTACCGTGTGCCATGAGGCGCATGTATTGCCCCACCGTCATCGAGCTAGGCACCCGGTCTTGTTGAAATGTTCGTCGGATTCCCTCGTGCGCCCGACGATCGGGGGCGAGCCCTTCCATCGGCTTCCCATCAAGCGTGATCGTTCCTTCGTAGTCCGTGAGGAAGCCGGTGATGGTATCGATCATCGTTGATTTACCCGCGCCATTCGGGCCTATCAGCCCAACCACTTCACGGTCGTAGACGGTGAGGCTCACGTCGTCCAAAGCTCGAAGCTCGCCAAACCTCACGGTGACGTTCTTGACCTCAAGCAGCGGCTGTCCCGTTGTCGTGAATATCGCGCTCGTGCGCTCCAGGTCCACCTCCTCCAGGTGGGCCGACACCGGTTGCGCCGTGGCCCCGTGGCGTTTGAGCTTGCGGAGGCCCGATCTGATTTGATCTCCGAGAGTGCTGTTGGAGGTGAGCGCCTGCACGCCGAGAACCCCAAAGACGACATTTGCCCATTCCAACGGGATCCCGAACTGCTTGAGTATCTCGGGGATAAAAACGAAGAGTATGGCGCCAAAAAAGGCCATATCGATGAAGTGCGCACCGACGACGATGCACAACACGTACAAACCGAGAGAGGCCGCGGTCTGGAAGGAGACGTAGCTGACCTGTCCAATTTGTCCAACAGTCAGTCCGCCTGCAAGCCCGCCAATAAACGCGCTCACTCCAAATGCACTCAACTTCGCGTTGCGCACCTTCGTACCAGCGGCGGCGGTGCCGCGCTCCGAGAAGGCCACGAACCTCCACATTCCTCCGAGTTTGCCCCGGCCGACCTGGTACACGGCGGCAGCGATGATGACCACGACGATCGCGGTAAACAGGAAGTACATCCGGTCACCAAACTCACTGCGATCCATCCCAAATGGTCGATCGATTCGCTGGTTCAGCCACGCATCCGGAAAGTAGATCTTTTGCAGCGTGAGGTCTGCGGCCGCGGCCACGCCCAGCGTGATGACCGCAAGGTTCACGCCGCGCAACCGAAGCGCAGGTAACCCGACGATGAGACCAAGAACCGCTGCCACCACCGCACCCAGCAACAGACAGACGATGAAGGAGAAACCACCGAAGACCGATCCGAGAGGAGTCAGGAACATCAGGTATTCCATCACCCACGCCCCCACTGCGGCGAAGGTGAGCTGCGACAGGGCGATCATTCCGGCGCTGCCGGTGACCACGCCGAGGCCCATCAAAGACACCATGGTGACCAGCACCGTGGTGGAGATGAACACAACGTAGCTCGGCAACCCGAAGGTCACTGCGACGGCGACCGCAAGCGCAGCGACCACCACAATTCCGAAGCGCAGCTGGTGGCTGCGCGTCGCGGTGTTAGCGTGCGACATCCCACACCTCTTTCCGTTCGGTCCACAACAGGAAGACGACGATCACGAGGATCGGAATCCAGTCTTTGAGCAGCACGATCGAGGGGAACGCGGTGAGTAGTCCCTGCAGTGCTCCAATGCCAAGTCCACCTACTATCGCGAGGTCCAGCCTCCGGAACGCTCCAACGAGTGCGGCAGCGGCACTCGGGATGAGGATCGTAATCATCGAGTTGGCATCGGTTGCCTGAATATTCGCCACCACCCCGACGCCGAAGCCGGCGATAAGTCCGGTGACTGCCCAGACTCCGAGTTGCAGCCCCATCACGTTGATGCCCATCAACTCGGCAGCATCCTGGCGGTCAGAGACTGCGCGGAGGCGCGTCCCGACAAGTGTGTAGCGCAGCATGAGCTTTGCGCCAACGGCAACGAGAATTGCGGTGACGGTGGTGACGACGGCGAGCTGCGAAATGTTGACGAGGTCAGTCTGAAGAATTGGGCCCTTGAACGGAGCCAAGACGGGCTGTGGCCGGGTGCCAAACAAGAGATTCGCGAGCGAATACAGGCCCAGGAGAATGGCGACTGTCGCTGCAGACCGCGTGCTGACCGGGGCATCCCCCAGCCATTTGGCAATGACGAAACCGATCAGTATTGACAGCACCATCGCCACGAGCATGCCGACGAGAATTGCGCCCCAGGGCTGCATATCTTTCGGCACCAGGCGAATGGCGAGAAAAACACCGAAGGTACCGACCGCGACCTGTGAGAAGTTCACGACCTTTCCCAGTCGCGACATGATCGTGAGGAGTACGCCGAACAGGGCGAAGGTGCCGCCCGCGGTCAGGCCCACGGAGAGGGCAAGCAATGGGTTCACTAGTGCTCCTTCGGAGGATAGGAAGCGGCGGCTCTGAGCACCGGGCGGTCTCAGACCACCCGGTGCTCAGAGTTTGTCCGGATTAGCTGCTCGGAACGGTGGTATTCACCCAGCCGTTGTCGGTTCCGATGAACCACGGGCCGAGAGAGGTCCACTCTCCGCTGTTCGCCTTGATGACCAGTGGCCACGCCGCCGCGTTCGGCTGGTGAGACTCTCCGGGTCCGAAGATCCACGGGGTACCGGTCATACCATTCGTATCCATCGGCTCTTCCATGGCCTTCGCCGCGTCGGTGAACGATTCACGCGTGATGTCGCCGTCCGTGGTTTCCAGCACTGCGATGAACGCCTTGGCCGCAAGGTAGCCGCCCTGAGCGAAGGACGTGATGCCGATGCCGTTTGCTTCCATCAGCGCACGCCACTCGTCGTTTGAGGCGTCCTCCGGGTCGCTCCACGGCGAGAACTCGGCGGGCACGTGCACATCGCCGCCGTAGTTCAGCGTGTCAACGAACTCTTGCGAGTAGGTCGAGGTCAGTGCGAGCACCGGGAGGCTGATCCCCTGGTTTGTAGCTTCAGACAGGAAGCCGGTAACCGCGGGGCCGACCTCGTTGATGAAGATCGAGTCGCACTTTTCTGTGGTGATCTGTGCAACGTTGCCGGCATAGCTGGCCTGGCCTCGCACGAGACTGTCATCGACCATAGCGACATCGTTTCCGGTCTCTGCTGACCACGCGTCGATCGCCTGCTGGTAGGCAGAGCGACCGGCCGCATCGTCAGGGACGATGAAGGCGCAGGTCTTCTCGAAGCCGAGGTTCTCGCTCCCGTTGAAGAGTGATGCAAACGTGTCAAAGTAGGGACCGGTATTGAGCGCCGCAATATTCGGGTTGGCGAAGCAGAAGGGATCGACACCTGTGCCCTGGATGGACACAATGTTGTTTTCTTCCCACGTCTTGTGGTTCATCGCACAGTCGAGCATCGACGAGCTGCCGACGAGTGCCACCGCGCCGCTTGCCAGCGCATCACGTGCTGCAGTAGTTGACGCAGCGGGATCCGCCTTATCATCGAACACCTGATATTCGATGGGCTGTCCGTTGAACCCACCGTTCGCGTTGTACTCGTCGAAGACAGCCTGCACTGCCTCGGGAGCTTCGGGGAAGTACAGCATCGAGCTCAAAGCGGCAACTTTGATGGGATCACCCGTGGCGGTGCTCTCGCCACCGCCCTCGGCGCCGGACCCTCCGCTTGAGCAACCGGCAAGAAGCAGCGCGGAGACTGCCACCGGCGCTACCCACATCTTTGCGTGGAACTTCTTCATCATCGTCCTTTCAAACACCCTTGTTTGGAAGAGCCCGTTGCGCTTGGCGACGGCTCAGAGCGAAATTAACCGCTGACCACAGACGTTACTCTCGCTGATCAGCCTGGACTTGATGCTCCGTGACAGGCTCCTTGACTTTCAGCGCACCACTCCATGAGTGCATCCACCGGCAGTGCACAACAGCACGACGATCCGCTTTCAGTCGGCCCCAATCGCTGCCAAATCGATACCTTGTGCGTTTGCTCACCTCTGTCTCCTCGTATAGCATCCAGAGCACAGCAAGTGTTCTCAGGCGAACGCTGACAATGAAGTCCGAGCCAAATTCAGAGGTGAAGAACGATGCCAAGGCTTTCCTCGCCGCAGCCAGTTGCACAGGTTGCTTCCTCTCGCACCGATAGTCTCGGTGCGTTTCGTAGCGCAGTGTCTTCCTCATTCGTGCCGTTGCAGGTGACATCCGACTGGTCGGGATCATTCAGTGCGAAACTGTCCGCCATTGAGGCCGACGGCGTCTCGTTCACCGAGGTTGCCGCTTCCCCACACTTGGTTGAGCGCACTCCCGAGACGATCACACGCGGCGGGAGTGGGTACTACAAAGTCAGCCTGTTGTTGGCTGGCGAGAGCGTGCTGGTGCAGGATGGCCGAGAAGTGGTCATGCGCCCAGGCGATCTGACTGTCTACGATACGTCCAGGCCATATTCGCTCCTGTTCACGGAGGAATTCCGGAATCTCATCATGATGTTCCCGAAGGACCGACTCAACATCCCCGTTCCTTTCACGGAGCAGCTCACTGCCGTCTCCATGCGCGAGCAGTCGTGCCTCACCACAGTCGTTGCCTCATTCCTCTCCCAGTTCCCGTCTCAGCTCGGGAAATTGCCTGAGCGGGTCCGTTCGAAACTGGGAAACACGAGCCTGGACCTTGTAGGAACCCTGTTCTCGCAGGTGCTTGACGTCGACGCCCACACGTTGGATCCGCATCGACAGCTGTTGCAGAAAATCCACGCCTTCATTGAGGACCACCTCGCCTCGTCAGACTTGACGCCCACGTTCATCGCTGAGTCACACTACATTTCGACGCGACATCTGCATTCCCTGTTCCGGGAAATCGACACCACCGTATCGACCTGGATCCGTGAACGCAGGTTGGAGCGGTGTCGCGCCGACCTCCTGAATCCCCTGTTCGCCGATCGAACGATTTCGACGGTGGCTGCGCGGTGGGGGTTTGTCGACGGGGCGCACTTCAGTCGCCTGTTCAAGACAACCTATGGTGTGGCACCGAGCGATTTACGTCACAGGTAACGAGTACGAATCACTGGGCCCAACGCCAGCCACTGAGAACGCCCTCGATTCGCTTCGCTACCGCCAGCACGTTGACATCCGCTCCGGGCAAAGACTCCAAGAGAATACCGGTCATGGAGCGGCCGAGCGTGCGACCCAGCGGCATCGAGAGGCTCGGCGCTCCCACCAGTGTGGCGAGTGCGGTAAACCGAATCATCGTGCCGAAGAGTCCGTCCCGCTCCGCATTACCCAGGTCGACCACCGTGCTCCTTGCGGGAGGAAGAATGGCAACCGACGGTCGAATCGTACAGTCGAGACCGTTGGAGACATGCGTCGAAATGAACGCTGCGCGAAGCCGCGCAGCGGCAGTCATGAGACGATGCCAACGTGGGCCCCAGGTGTCTCCGTTCGGCTGGGCCGCGAGACTGTGCTGGATCAGCGAAACAACGTGAGGGTCGCTGACTCCTGAGAGCAGTTCCTCCCAGGAGGGCAAGACCGGGTCAAAATTCAGATAGCTGCGAAGAGATGGAACGAGTTCGTGGTCGGCGAGTTCACCGCCGAGCACCGCTGCCTGGCTGTCCAGGCCCTGGAAGCTGGTCCTCCGCAACTCAACATCGGGCGAGGAGTTGAGCACCTCCAGCACAAGTTCGAACGCCGAACGCACAGAGTCGTCGCAGTGCTCGAGGTCCGCGAGATCGAATCCAATCCGCACGGGAGCCTGCCCTCGGTCGAGGTCGAGGTCGAGTGAAGGAGCGCCCGAATAGGCCATCGCCTGATCGAGCGCTGCGATTCCGCTCAGCGACACCGCCATCGGACCGATCGTGTCCCTCGAAAACGCGATGCTTGTCACTCCTGTGGGGTCGTATCTCCCCGTGCTGGGCCGAAAGCCCCAGACATCATTGAATGCTGCTGGAATTCGGGTCGATCCACCAGTGTCACTGCCCAGAGCGTGCTCGCACACCCCCGCAGCAAGCGCGACGGCGCTGCCGCCGCTGGATCCCCCGGCGACCCGGGTGTCATCTAGCGCATTGGGCACGTCGCCGAACGGCCCATGAGTTGAGGTCACTCCCAGCGCCAGTTCGTGCATCTGTGTTTTTCCGAGGATCACCATTCCCTGGTGGATCAGGCGTCCAACTGCGGGGGCATGCTCGTGGGGCACGAAATTACGCATGGCCAGGGTTCCCGCGGTATTTGGCATGCCAGCGACGTGTATGTTGTCTTTGATTGCGATCGGGAGGCCTGAGAGAGGCCCCCGAATCGTGGTGGATCGAGTGACGGCCCGAGCCAGGTCCTCGACCTCTGAGATGGTTGCAAACACGCCAGACGGTAGCCCGATCGCCGTGTCTCTCGCGTGTCGGACTGCCGCATTCTCAATCACATGAGCTCCTCTAGCTCTCGGGGGATCATCCACGCTAGTTAAGGGCACCCCACACATCACCGCTTGCCCGTCAGCGCAGAGTCGGTTGCCTCCGGCGGCACGCTTTCGCCGGTCGCTAGGCGAGGCTCTCATCTTCTGGAAGCTTAGGTATGACCACAATCGATGAGGATTGAGGAAATTCGCTTGCAAGAACCCAACTTGAGGCTCACTGTGGGGCCGGGGCACGGCACCTCGCTGCCCGGCTTTCAGAGCACGATCGACCGACTTTTCCCACCTCTTCGCGTTATGCCGCACGACGTACCGAACTTCCAGGTCAGTCTGCGCTCCACCGCATCACGAGACCTGCAACTCACGCAGATCAGTGCCAGCCCTCATTCGATCGAGCGAAGGCCGGGCGTTCAGCGCGATAGTTCTTCTGAGTACTACAAGATCAGTCTCCAACTCTCGGGCTCGGTGACGATGCTGCAGGGGAACCGTGAGACTCGTCTCGATCCAGGAATGATGACCCTGTATGACACCTCCCGGCCCTACGACCTCGTCGCTAACCATGAATTTAGCTTCCTCGTTGCGATGTTTCCCAAGAGTGCGCTCGCGCTTCCGGCAGGTGTTGCAGGCGAACTCGCCGCCCTGCCTCTGCCGCTGAGCTACGGTGTCGGCGCGCTGCTCGAGACGTACCTCACTTCGCTTAACGATGACCTGAAACTTCTTTCACTGCCCGTGGCTCACCGACTCGAGTCAACCTTTTTCGCGCTGCTCACTCTCCTATTGAGTGAGACACTCGACGTTTCGGCGACCGACGAGATGGCTCAGCGGCGGACAACGCTCCTGCGAATTCTGGGGTTCATCGAGGAGCACCTCGCGGACCCCGAGTTGGATCCACGTCGCATCGCGACCCTGCATTTCATTTCAGTTCGTCACTTGCACAGCCTGTTCCGACTCACCGGAGTCGGAGTTGCTCAGTGGATCAAGCACAGAAGGCTCGAAGCCGCTCGACGGGACCTCGGCGATCCCCTGCGCGGCCAGGAATCTATCCGTCTGACCGCAGAGCGCCGAGGGTTTGAAGACAACAGCTACTTCAGTCGCGTGTTCAAGGACGCGTACGGCGTGACTCCCGGCGAGTGGCAGCGGTCGCAACTGGATTTCAGATCACAGCAGGCATCCGTGCACGGGATTCCCACACTCCTGCAATCAGATGCTGCCACGTTTCTCCCAGACGAAACTACCGTCTGAGGTAAAGGTTTGCCGGTCACAAGGACGTGACCACCTGAACTGAAAGGTGCATGACTTGACGAAAAGCACTCAGAAGCCGAACTCTGGTTCTCTCTCAACGCTGACACCTGATGTCGTCGTTGTCGGCGCTGGCTTCGCTGGGATGGCTGCACTCGCGCAGCTTCGCGACCGTGGATTCTCCGTGACGGGAGTGGAACGCGGGCCGGAGGTAGGCGGAACGTGGTATTGGAACCGGTATCCGGGCCTTCGCTGTGATATCGAGAGCCAGCAGTACTCGTATTCCTGGGACCCAGTGCTTGAGCAAGAGTGGACCTGGCTCGAACGATACGCGAGTCAGCCAGAAATCTTGAGTTATGCGCGGTGGGTCGCTGACCGGCTCGAGCTTCGCGCCTTGATTCAGTTCGGTGTCGAGGTGCAAGCCATGCACTTCTCGGAGGAATCGGAAACCTGGCAGGTCTCGCTCTCCGACGGAAGCACGCTCACCTCTCGGTGGGTGATTCTGGCCACGGGTGCTCTCTCGACCCCCAAGCCCCTCGACATTCCAGGTGCCGAATCATTTCTTGGCGAGATCTACCGCACCACCGACTGGCCGGAATACGGGGTCGATTTCTCTGCCAAGCGCGTGGCTGTGGTCGGCACTGGGTCTTCGGGCATCCAGGTGGCGACGGAGCTGGCTCAGCAAGCGGTCCACCTGACGGTGATGCAACGGACCGCGAGTTTCAGCCTCCCCGCTGGCAACCGGCCGCTTACTGCCGATGAGATCCAGGCACGCCGAGCCAACGCGGCCGCACTTCGTGAGGGGGAACGTCGCTCGATGGACGGCCTCAACCTCCCCATGACTGGCCTCAACGCCGCTGATGTCGCGTCGGAATTGCGCCGCGAGAAGTTCGAGGAGGCCTATGCAGAAGGGATTCCATTCACGTACTTCGGCATCTTCGACGACATCCTGGTGAGTGACGAGGCGAACGCCTATGTGCACGAGTTTCTGAGCCAGAAGATACGAGAGCGAGTCACCGATCCTGAGGTTGCCGAGAAGCTGATCCCTCGAGGGTACCCATTCGGCACGAAGCGCGCGTGTATTGACTCGGGCTACTATGAGATCTTCAACGAGCCGCATGTTGACCTCGTTGACCTGACTGAAACGCCCATCTCGAGGATCACGCCGACCGGCATCGAAGCTGGCGGCCGGGTCATTGAGGTCGATGCCATCGTCCTCGCCACGGGATACGATGCGTTCACTGGGACTGCCACGCGCATCGATATTCAGGGAACTCAGGGCTCGCTCGCCGAAGCCTGGGAGAACGGTGCCCACGCGTATCTGGGACTCATGGTTCCATCGTTTCCGAACCTATTTCTCGTCACCGGGCCGCAAAGCCCCGCGGTGCTCAGCAACATGATGGTGTCGATCGAGCAGCACGTCGAATGGATCGTGGGGGCCCTCGAACACGCCAGGGACGAGTCACTTGTCCGTTTCGAAGTGACCCCGGCTGCCGAGCGCGAGTGGCTCGAACACGCCGCAGAACTCGGTCAAATCATGGTCTACAGAAACGCAAATTCCTGGTACGTCGGCGGAAACATTGAGGGGAAACCCCGCACGGTCCTTCCCTATCTTGGTGGAGTGGGTCCCTTCCGCGCGAAGTGCGAGCAGGTCGCCAGAGATGGCTATGCCGGCTTCGCGTCGGTCGCTGCCGCGTCGCCCAGTCAGAGTGAGACGCGAGTACAGGAAACAGCTACAGTGCCCGTTCGCTAACACACCTGGAGCGAAAAACCTCCGGGCGGAGAATATGGTGTCGGCAACTGCCGACACGATTCCGCCCGGAGGTTCTCGTCTTCCCGTTCGTGTACCGAGAAGCCCCAGTGGGGTCTGCTATTCGATCGGCTCTCCCACCGGCACGAAGTCGATGACCCCACGGATGTTTCGGCCAGCGCGCATGTCGTCGTACGCCTCGTTAATCTGGTCGAGGGTGTAGCGCTTCGTCACGAGCTCGTCGAGCATCAGCTTCCCGTCGCGGTACATCTCGAGCAGGCTCGGCATGACGACCCTGGGCGAGCCCATTCCGAAGATGGCACCCTGGATCTTCTTCTGCATCATCGCGATCGTGAAGGCGTTCACACCTGGGCCAAAGGAGCTCTCGTCGGTGTCATCGCCGATGCCGGTGACAACGATCGTGCCGCCCTTGCGGGTTGCGTTGAACGCCTGACCAATATGCTCGTTGCGCACCACACCGATCGTGACGATCGAAACGTCAGCACCCTGCCCGTCAGTGATCGACTTCACAAATGCGTCTGCGTCGGCAACGTTATCGAAAACCTCCGTCGCACCGAATTTCGGAGCCCAGTCCTTCTTCTCAGGCGCGGGATCGACAACCACAATGTTCTTCGCGCCTGAGAGTCTGGCTCCCTGCACGGCATTCATTCCAATGCCGCCAGCGCCGAGGATGAGAACAACATCTCCGGCACGGACGTTGCCCGCGGTTGTCGCGCTGCCCACACCCGTCTGCACGCCACACGCCACAAGCGAAATCACGTGCAGATCGAATGCCTTGTCGACCTTCACAATTGAAATCTGGTCGAACACCTGCCATTCGCTGAAGGTACCGAGTGCCGCCATCTTTGCGATTTCGGTGTCACCGTCGTGTGCGCGGAAACCACCACTCGGCTGGTCGCCCGTAAGGATTCTTGCGCCGGCGTTGCACAGGTTCGACATGCCGAGGACGCACCACTTGCACTTTCCGCACGCGGGAATGAACGAGGTGATGATGTGGTCACCCACTTCGAAATCGGTGACACGCTCACCCACCTTGCGCACGATGCCGGCGCCCTCGTGGCCGCCGATGAACGGCATGTGGCCGAGCCGCAAGTCTCCCTGCGTATAGTGATCATCTGAGTGGCACAGGCCTGACGAGACCAACTGCACGAGAACCTCTGTGGGGCCCGGCTCATCGAGCTCGACTTCTTGGACCTTCCATTTTCCAGGGACCTCCCACAAGACAGCTGCGCGTGTTTTCACTTTGCTTCTCCTCACCCATTTCTGAGGCGCTGTGGCGAGAAGAGCCCCGCTCCAGCGCGGTTGAACCAATTGGTTTCGCGCTCACTCTACGCAACGTGCCAGCCCAAGCGGAGAGATCGGTTGCAATATGCACCCTCAGTCAAACTTCAGTTCCTCAGCGACAACCACTGGCGAATATTCCGTCCGGTTGTTCCCGCAAACACAACGTCACTTCCGCACGAGTCAAGATTCCCGCTTGTCCAGCACCTACGCTGAAGGAAACAACCCGGACCCACAGTGGAGGACCCATGAAAACGTACGAAAGCCTACTCGCGGCGATCACCCCCACCAGCGGGGAAACACGCGAGGTATTCGACCCCGCGACCGGAGAGAAGATCGGCGACGCACCAGTGCAAACCGTCGCAGATCTCGAAGCAGCGATCGACCGGGCCGAGGCGGCCCAGATCGAGTGGGCACGGCTCTCCGATGCTGAGCGAATCCAGTATCTCCACAAGGCCGCCGACGCGATCGATGCGTCGTCCGAGGCCCTCGCCGAGTTGCTCTCACGCGAACAGGGCAAGCCCCTGAACGGCCCGAACGCTCGGTTCGAGGTCGGGGGCAGCTCCGTCTGGACCCGCGCCGCGGCAGACACTCCCCTTCCGGTCGAGGTGCTCGTCGACGACGAGTCAGGGTACGCCGAAATGCACTACCGCCCGATCGGCGTGGTGGGTGCGATCTCGCCGTGGAACTGGCCGATGATGATCTCGATCTGGCAGATCGCCCCGTCGCTGCGCATGGGGAACGCCGTGGTCATCAAGCCCGCAGAGACGACGACTCTGTCGGTACTTGCACTCGTCACCGTCATGAATCAGGTCCTCCCCGAGGGCGTGCTCAACATCGTGACCGGCCCGGGCCGCACCGTCGGTGATGCCCTCACGCGGAGCCCGAAGGTGGGCAAGATCATGTTCACGGGCTCCACCGAGGTGGGCAAGCGGATCATTCAGGCAAGCGCCGACAACATCACCCGGCTGACCCTTGAACTTGGCGGCAACGATGCCGGTATCGTGCTCCCAGACGTGGACGCTGCGGAGATCGCCGAGAACCTCTTCTGGGGTGCGTTCATTAATACCGGGCAGACTTGCGCCGCACTGAAGCGACTGTACGTTCACGATTCCGTCTATGACGAGGTGCTTGAGAAGCTTGTTGAGTTCGCCAAGAACGTGCCGATGGGTGTCGGGCTTGATGAGCAGAACGTGCTGGGGCCACTGCAGAACAAGGGCCAGTTCGACGTGGTGGATCGCCTCGTCGAGGCTGCCAAGGCCTCCGGAGCACGTGTCGTGCTCGGCGGCAACCCTGACCGTGACGCTCCCGGCTACTTCTACCCGACCACGATTGTTGCGGACATTGATCCACACAACGCACTGGTCGTTGAGGAGCAGTTCGGACCAGCTCTGCCGGTCATCCGGTACACCGATGTCGAAGAGGCGATCCGCCTCGCCAACGAGCTTGAGTTCGGTCTTGGCGCGTCGGTGTGGTCGAAGGATCGCGCCGAGGCAACCCGCATCGCGGCCCGCCTGGAGTCGGGAACTGTGTGGATCAACTCACACGGCGGACTGCATCCGATGATCCCGTTCGGCGGGGCGAAGCAGTCCGGATACGGGCGAGAGTTTGGAGTTGAGGGACTGAAGGCCGTCTCGGTGCCGCAGGTCGTCTCCGGCTAGTCGCCGCGCACAAAGCAAAGGGGCGGGCATCCACCAATCGGTGAGATGCCCGCCCCTGTACCTTGTTACAAACTACCAGCGCGGCTTACGCGGGCCGTCGTTACGGGTGTCGCGGCTGTTGCGATCGCCGTACCCACCGTCGCGGCTCGGCCGCTCATTGCGGTCGCCACCAGCGCGGTTGTCTCGCTGCGGGCGATCATCGCGCGTGTAGCCGCCGCCACGAGTGTCGCGATCGTTGGAACGCGGTCGATCGTCGCGGTTGTACCCGCCACCACCGGCACCACGATCGTTGCGGTCATTGTAGCCGCCGCGGTTCTCCCGGTTGTAGCCACCACGGTCACCGCCGCGATCTCCACCACGATCGTTGCGGTCATACCCGCCGCGGGAATCGCGACCGCCGCTTCCGCCGCGATCGTAGCCCCCACCGCCGCCACTGCGCTGTCCGCCGCGATCAGCAGTGAGCTCGATGAGCTTGCCACTGATGCGGGTCTGCGCGAGGCGGGAAAGCTGATCCTTCGACAGGCTCTTGGGAAGCTCCACGAGCGAGAAGTCGTCACGCACCTGGATGCGGCCGAAGTCGTCTCGGGTGAGCCCACCCTCGTTTGCGATCGCACCGATGATGTGGCCGGGCTGGATCTTCTGGCGACGACCCACCTCGATGCGGTACATCTGGAGGTCGTCACGACGCTCGCGAGGACCATGGTCTTCGCGCGGAGCGCGGTCACCACGGTCGCGGCCTCCGCGGGGGTCACGATCGTCTTCGAGGAACTTCGCGGCCTGAACGCGGTCGCGCTGGAATTTCCTGTCGTCTTCGTTAGTGAGTAGCAACGGGGTGTCGCCCTGCGCAACGATGGCAAGAGCTGCAGCCACATCGGTCTCGGGAACGTCGTTGTGCTCGACGTAGTGCGCGATGATGTCACGGAACGCATCGAGACGCGAGGTCTCGGTGAGCGCCATCGTGATCGCATCGTCAAATCTCGACAACCGGGTCGCGTTCACCTCGTCGACGCTGGGAAGCGCCATCGGGGTCAACGGCTGCTTCGTAGCCTTCTCGATTGCGGTCAACATGCGACGCTCGCGAGGAGTGACAAAGCTGATGGCGTCACCCTTGCGGCCGGCGCGACCGGTGCGACCGATGCGGTGCACGTACGACTCGGTATCAATCGGCAGGTCGTAGTTGATGACGTGGCTGATGCGCTCGACGTCGAGACCGCGAGCGGCGACGTCGGTGGCGACCAAAATGTCGAGCTTGCCCGACTTCAGCTGCTCAACCGTGCGCTCACGAATGTTCTGCGGAACGTCACCGTTGATGGCAAGAGCTGAGTACCCACGCGCACGCAGCTTCTCGGCGACCTGCTCACTGTCACCGCGAGTACGCGTGAAGACAATCATGCCGTCGAAGTCTTCGACCTCAAGCACTCGGGTGAGGGCATCAATCTTCTGCATGTAGGAGACCACGATGTAGCGCTGCGCAATGGTGGCGCTCGTCTGGGTCTTCCCGGCGATCTTGATCTCTTGCGGATCGTTCAGGTACTGCTGCGAGATGCGGCGGATCTGTGCCGGCATGGTTGCCGAGAACAGGGCAACCTGCTTCTCCTTGGGCGTATCGGCGAGGATCGTCTCGACGTCTTCAGCGAAGCCCATCTTCAGCATCTCGTCGGCCTCGTCAAGAACCAGGTACTTAATCTCGGTCAGATCGAGAGAGCCCTTGTTGAGGTGATCCATGATGCGGCCGGGGGTACCGACCACGATGTCAACGCCGCGACGCAGAGCACTGAGCTGCTGACCATATGCCTGGCCGCCGTAGATCGGCAGGAGGTGTACCTCGGGAAGGTGCGCGGCGTAGCTTTCAAACGCTTCACACACCTGCAGCGCGAGCTCGCGCGTCGGCGCAAGCACCAGCGCCTGGGGCTTTCCCTGGCCTGGCTGAATGCGCGAAAGGATCGGGAGGGCGAACGCCGCGGTCTTGCCGGTGCCGGTCTGCGCCAGCCCAACCACGTCGCGGCCGGTCAGGAGCACGGGAATTGTGGCTTCCTGAATTGCAGATGGGGTCTCGTAACCCAGACCCTTCACTGCCTTGAGCACGCGGGCATCAAGGCCAAGCGTGTCAAATCCCGGGCGGGGCTTCTCTAAGGGTTCGGCCTTTTCGACCTTCTCGGTCTTGGTGACCTTTTCGGCCTTCACGGTCTCTGCAGGCGCGTCAGCGACTGAGGTGTTTTCGTTCGCGGGCGCAGGCGCACTCGCAGGGGTCTCGGTGGGTTCGGAAGATATGGGAGCCTCGGTGACCAAAACCGCAGGAGCCTCAGGGGCATCGTCTGCGAGTGCGGGTGCATCGGGAACTTCAGGGGCCGCTTCTGTGAGAGCGACCGCGGCGGGCTCTTCAGTCGCCGCGACGGGCGCCTCAGATACCTCGGCTTGCTCGGGGGAAGCTTCAGTCAAAACTTCATTAGGGGCTGCTACTGCAGCCTCAGAAGTCTGGATTTCTTCGGAAGTTCGTGGCTCCCGATCGCTGTCTTGCATATTGTTATCGGGAGTATTCATCACTTCATCTTACCGCGACCTAGACAAATTGCGCTGTGAACGAGTGAACCGGGCGGTTTCGAGGCGCGAGGGCCGCCTGAGTGACGGGGTGCAGGGTCGCCGGGATCCTCCCGCGACTCTCGCGAGCGAGCCGTGGATCGTATACGATCGACAGAACACCCGACGAAGTGGAGGCCCAGTGCTTGATCAGACGCAACGTGAAGCCATCGCCGCCGAGTTGGTGCAGGCCGACCTCGACCGCACCATTCTGCCGCGACTGACCGCCCGATACGACGGCATGGAGGTCGAGGATTCGTACGCGATCCAGAAGATCTGGTCGGATCGGCGCATCGAGGCGGGGGCGCGCCTGGTCGGACACAAGATCGGGCTGACCTCGAAAGTGATGCAGGTCGCCACCGGCATTTCCGAGCCAGACTATGGCGTGATCCACGATGACATGGTGTGTGAATCGGGTTCGGTTATCGAATTCGACCGCTTCTCGAACGTGCGCATCGAGGTTGAGCTCGCCTTCGTGCTCTCCAAGCCGCTTGCTGGCCCCAATGTCACCCTCTTCGACGTGCTCGACGCGACCGCCTACGTCGTGCCCGCGCTTGAGGTACTGAATTCGCACCTCGAGCTTGAGGGTCGCACGATCGTCGACACGATCAGCGACAACGCCGCGATGGGCGCCATGGTCATCGGCGGTCGCCCGATGAAGGTCGACGACATCGACCTGCCCTGGGCCTCGGCGATGCTCTACCGCAACGAGACGATCGAGGAATCGGGCGTCGCGGGTGCCGTGCTCGGCAACCCAGCGATGGGTGTTGCCTGGCTCGCAAACAAGCTCGCGCAGCACGGCCAAACGCTTGAGGCGGGCGAGATCATTCTCGCGGGCTCGTTCACGCGGCCCATGTGGGTATTCAAGGGCGACACCGTGCACGCCGACTACGGCACCCTGGGATCGGTGACATGCCGATTCGCCTAGAGCTTCCGTCCACGCTCGCGCAGCGTCTGGCCGCGAGCGAGCGCCCCCTGATCGGGCTGTGGGTATGCTCGGGCAGCGCCGTCGCCGCAGAGATCGTTGCTGGCAGCGGCACCGACTGGGTGCTGCTCGATGCCGAGCACTCCCCCAACGGCCTGGAGTCGACACTCGCGCAGCTGTATGCGATGAGCGCCTATCCGGTGGCTCCACTGGTGCGCCCACCCTCGGGCGACACGGTGCTCATCAAGCAGTTCCTCGACCTGGGAGCGCAGAATCTGCTGATCCCGATGGTTGACACCGCCGCACAGGCCGAAGAGATCGTCCGGGCCGTGCGCTATCCGCCTGCGGGTGTGCGCGGGGTGGGATCGGCGCTCGCGCGATCCGCCCGCTGGAATCGCGTCGAGGGATACCTCGGGCGCGCGAACGAGACGATCAGCCTCACCGTGCAGATCGAGTCGGCGACGGGGCTGTCGAACGTGGAAGAGATTGTTGCGGTCGACGGGGTCGACGCGATCTTTGTCGGGCCCTCCGATCTCGCCGCATCGATGGGGCTGCTCGGGCAGCAGTCGCACCCCGACGTGGTTGCGGGTGTACTGCGCTCGATCGAGGCGGGTACGGCCGCCGGCAAGCCTGTTGGCGTAAATGCCTTTGTTGCCGCCGACGCGGAGCGCTACATCGAGGCCGGTGCCGCGTTCGTTGCGGTGGGCGCGGACGTGGCGATGCTTGCACGCCAGACCGAGGCACTGGTGGACCGCTTCATCCCCGCCGGCTCCGCGCTCGATGCCGATCCGGGTTCGGGGACTGGGCCAGGTGCCGGCGACAGCTCCGGACGAGCTTCAGTCTCTGGAGTTGGCTCTGCGCCCCTGGGCGCAGGATCCACCCCTCGCGCGTCATACTGACGCATCCCGGTTTCCCGATCAGATACGCAGAACACCGGTCACTCACATCGGAGATTTCACTCCGGTCGGATGGAACTCGGCAAAACGATCCGACTGGAGTGATATCTCCGACCGGGGTGCGAGCGGGGCCAGCCCACGCGCCCGTCCGGAGTCACCCAGCTGTGAGCACTTTCCCTTTTTCACCAAATCGTATATCATTTGAGATACAAAGAGACGAGGCAGTCATATGACCTACGGAATCAACACCCCCGACAAGATCATCGCCGTGCACCTGAGCTATCCATCACGCATGCAGCAACGCGGTCGCGAGGCGGCGCTCCCCTCGTACTTCCTGAAGCCGAGTTCGTCGCTCGCGGAGACCGGCGGCACCATCGAGCGCCCAGCGGGCACCGAACTGCTCGCCTTCGAGGGTGAGATCGCCCTGGTTATCGGCAAGCCCGCCCGGTGGGTCACCCCCGAGCAGGGTTGGTCGCACGTTGCCCAGGTCACAGCCGCCAACGACTTCGGCCTGTACGACCTGCGCGCGGCAGACAAAGGATCGAACGTGCGCAACAAGGGAGGCGACGGCTTCACCCCGATCGGTCCAGCCGCGATTTCGACCGAGGGCCTCGGCCAGGGCGATTTCCGCGTGCGTACTTGGGTGAACGGCCAACTCGTGCAAGACGACACGAGCGATACTCTCAAGTTCCCCTTCGGGCAGTTGGTGGCGGATCTCTCGCAGCACATGACACTTGAGCCCGGAGACGTGATCTTGACCGGCACACCCGCGGGCAGCTCGGTCGTACTGCCCGGCGACGTAGTCGAGGTTGAGGTCGACGCGCCTAACGCGCCCGGCGCGCCGACGTCAGGCCGCCTCGTCACCACCGTCACCCAGGGAACCACTGCATTCGGCGATTTCGGCAACAAGCCCAAGGTAGACGATCTCCAGCGCATCGAGGCGTGGGGCAGCGAAGAGGAGCACGCGGCTGCCGTCGCGGCCGGCCGCGCCAGTCGGTTGGAGGAGAACACGAACGAGGCCACAACCGCCGGCCCGCTGACCGACGAGATCCGCGACCTGCTCGAGGGTGTCGCGGTCGCGACGGTATCCGCGGCGCTCCGCAAGCGCGGCTATGTCGACATCTTCATCGACGGTGTCACCCCGAACCACGAGGGCGACCGCATTCTTGGCACCGCGAAAACCCTGCGATTCATCCCGTTCCGCCCCGACCTCTTCAAGGCGCACGCGGGCGGCTTCAACGCACAGAAGCGCGCATTTGACACCGTCAACCCGGGCGAAGTGCTCGTCGTCGAGGCCCGAGGAATCCCGAGCACCGGAACGGTGGGCGATGTGCTCGCACTGCGCGCGCAGGTGCGAGGTGCGGCCGGTATCGTGACCGACGGTGGGGTGCGCGACTTCGCCGCCGTGCAGGAATTTAACATTCCCGTGTTCTCGCAGGGTGCGCACCCGAGCGTGCTCGGTCGTCGTCACGTGCCTTGGGAGACCGATGTCACCATCGCGTGCGGCGGTGCCGCCGTGCAGCCCGGCGACATTATCTATGGCGACCGCGACGGTGTCATTGTGATCCCGCCGTTCCTCCTCGAGGAGGTTGCGCGCGAGGCCGCCGCACAGGAGGTCGAGGACGCGTGGGTCGCCGAGCAGGTCGCCGGCGGTGCCGCGGTCGACGGACTCTTTCCGATGAATGCCGAGTGGCGCACTCGCTATGACGCCGCCCGCGCCGAGCAAAAGACGCAGGGTTAGGGATTCCTGATGGCACCGATATCAAAATCTGAACAGGCGTATCGCCTGATGCGTGAGCGCATCGAAAGTGGGCGCTACGTGCCCGGCTACCGCCTGGTGCTTGCGCCGATCGCTGCCGAGCTCAACATGTCGGTGGTGCCGGTACGTGAGGCGATCCGCCGCTTGGAAGCAGAGGGGCTCGTGACCTTTGAGACCAACGTGGGCGCGCAGGTGGCACTCATCAAGGAGACCGAATACCAGCACACGATGGAGACGCTCGCGCTGGTGGAAGGGTCGGCGACGGCCCTCGCCTCGCCCGCCATCACCGCTGACCAAATCGCACGCGCCCGGGCAATTAACGAGCGCATGCGGGAGAGCCTCACGCACTTCGATCCGCAGCGTTTCACCGAGCTGAATCTCGAGTTTCACAGCGTGTTGTTCGAGACATGCCCGAATCCGCATATTCTCGACCTCGTGCACCGCGGGTGGAACCGCATGCGAGTGCTGCGCAACTCCTCGTTCAGCTTCGTGCCCGGCCGCGCCCAGGAATCGGTGAACGAGCATGACCGCATCCTGCAGTTGATTGTGGATCACGCACCCGCGATTGAGATCGAAATCGCTGCCCGCGACCACAGGCTTGGAACGCTGAACGCAGTGCTCGCTCAGAACGCGCAACACGCGCAACGGCTAGCCGACACCCAGGCCGAAGCTCACACCCAGGCCTCCGCAGCCTAAGCACCAGACCCAGAAATCGCTCGCAACGAAAGAAGGCAACGCATGACATATCAGAAGCCCGAGGGGCTCCCCGAGAAGATCCAGCACTTCATCGACGGCAAGTTCGTCGACTCGATCGGTGGCGCAGAGTTCGAGGTCATCGAACCCGTCTCCAACGAGACCTACATCATGTCTGCGTCGGCGCAAAAAGAGGACGTTGACCTCGCTGTCGCCGCTGCGAAGCGTGCGTTCGACGAGGGCCCGTGGCCCAAGATGCTTGCCCGCGAGCGGTCGCGCATCCTGCACAAAGTTGCCGACATCGTCGAGTCGCGCGACGAACAACTCGCCCTGATCGAGAGCTGGGACTCGGGCTTGCCCATCACCCAGGCCAAGGGCCAGGCTCGCCGTGCAGCCGAGAACTTCCGCTTCTTCGCGGATCTCATTGTCGCTCAGCAGGACAACGCATTCCGGGTGCCTGGTCGCCAGATGAACTACGTCAACCGCAAGCCGATCGGCGTCGCTGGCCTCATCACCCCGTGGAACGTGCCCTTCATGCAGGAGTCGTGGAAGCTTGCCCCGGCCCTCGCCACCGGCAACACGGTCGTGCTGAAGCCCGCGAGCTACACGCCCCTCTCGGCAGCCCTGTGGCCCGAGATCTTCCGCGAGGCGGGCATGCCCGACGGCGTATTCAACCTCATCCTCGGTTCGGGAGGGGTTGCTGGCGATGCCATCGTGAAACACCCCGACGTGCCGCTCATCTCGTTCACCGGCGACAGTTCAACCGGGGCCATGCTCTCGACCAATGCCGCACCATTCCTGAAGGGTCTCTCGCTTGAGCTCGGCGGCAAGAGCCCGTCGGTCGTCTTCGCCGATGCCGATCTCGAAGAGGCGCTCGATGCCACGGTCTTCAGCGTCTTCAGCCTGAACGGCGAGCGCTGCACCGCGGGATCGCGCGTGCTCGTGCAGCGCGACATCTACGACGACTTCGTTGCCCGGTACGCAGAGCGCGCAAAGAACATTGTCGTGGGCCTGCCCTCCGACCCGGCTACCGAGGTCGGTGCACTCGTGCACCCGAGTCACTTCGACAAGGTCATGAGCTACGTCGAGATCGGTAAGTCCGAGGGCCGTCTCGTTGCCGGCGGCGGCCGCCCCGAGGGCTTCCCCGAGGGCAACTACGTCGCCCCGACCGTCTTCGCAGATGTGAAGCCCGACGCCCGCATCTTCCAGGAGGAGATCTTCGGGCCAGTCGTCGCCATCACCCCCTTCGACACCGATGAAGAGGCGCTCGAGCTCGCGAACGACACCAAGTACGGCCTGGCTGCGTACGTCTGGACCTCGAACCTGAAGCGCGCGCACAACTTCGCGCACGGCATCGAGTCGGGCATGGTGTGGCTGAACTCGAACAACGTGCGCGACCTGCGCACCCCGTTCGGCGGCGTCAAGGCATCGGGCCTCGGGCGCGAGGGCGGCTACCGCTCGATCGATTTCTACACCACCCAGCAGTCGATCCAGATCACCCTGAACGAAGCTCACTCGCCTCGTTTCGGTGCCGGGAAGTAACCCTCCGCTCTCACACGTGAGGTGGCGGGCCGCACGGCCCGCCACCGATCCACCCCACTCACCAACACACGTAAGGACACAGAAATGTCTGAACTCAAGGGTCGCACCAAGACCTCAAGCGGCTTCTACGTCACCGAAGAAGCCCCGATCCACACCGACAACCCGGTGCCCACGCCGAAGGCCGAGGCGCCCGATATTCTCCGCTGCGCATACATGGAGCTCGTGGTCACCGACCTCGAGGTGTCGCGCAACTTCTACGTCGATGTGCTCGGTCTGACCGTCACCGAAGAGGACGAGAACGCGATCTACCTGCGCTCGCTCGAAGAATTCATTCACCACAACCTCGTGTTGCGCAAGGGCCCCGTCGCCGCGGTCGCCGCCTTCTCGTACCGCGTGCGCACCCCCGAAGACCTCGACAAGGCCGTCGCTTTTTACACCGAACTGGGCTGCCGTGTCGAGCGTCGTGCCGACGGCTTCACCAAGGGCATCGGCGATTCCGTGCGCGTCGAGGATCCGCTGGGCTTCCCCTACGAGTTCTTCCACGACGTTGAGCACGTCGAGCGTTTGGCATGGCGTTACGACCTGTACACCCCGGGCGCGCTGGTGCGTCTCGACCACTTCAACCAGGTCACCCCCGACGTGCCGCGCGCGACGAAGTTCATGCAGGATCTCGGCTTCCGCGTCACCGAAGACATTCAGGACGAAGAAGGCACCGTCTACGCTGCGTGGATGCGCCGCAAGCCCAGCGTGCACGACACCGCAATGACTGGTGGCGACGGCCCCCGCATGCACCACGTCGCGTTCTCGACCCACGAGAAGCACAACATCCTCGCGATCTGCGACAAGCTCGGCGCGCTGCGCATGAGCGACCGCATTGAGCGCGGTCCCGGCCGACACGGCGTCTCGAACGCGTTCTACCTCTACTTGCTGGATCCCGACGGCCACCGCGTCGAGATCTACACGCAGGATTACTACACAGGCGATCCCGACAACCCGGTCGTCACCTGGGACGTGCACGATAACCAGCGCCGCGACTGGTGGGGCAACCCGGTCGTGCCGTCGTGGTACACCAACGCGTCGCTCGTGCTCGACCTTGACGGCAACCCCCAGCCCGTCGTGGCTCGCACCGACGCCAGCGAGATGGCAGTGACCATTGGCGCTGACGGGTTCTCCTACACTCGCGACGAAGAGGGCGAGAAGGGCTTCAAGCTCGGCAACACGCTGTAGGTTGCTGGGGCGTTAGCCCCCCAAGCAACCCACCGAGAGGTCACAAATGGTTGTTTCCGAACAAGGTGCAACGACCGTTTGTGGCCTCTCGTGTGTTGAGGGGGTGGATCGGTGGGCCGATCCACCCCCTCTTCGCGCATGTTCGCCCTGCCAACTCAACACACCGCCATCTCTGCACGCTGTGCACAGCGGATTTCGCCCCCAGCCAAGCCTTCGAACCTAGACTCAGATCAACTGACCGGCAACGATGCCACTCAGAGAGGACAGGTCATGAGTACCGAAGTGAATCAGGCACCACACTCACTCAGCAAACGCACCCTCGGTGTGCCAGCGATTACGTTTATGATCATCGCGGCGTCAGCGCCGCTCACCGTCGTGGCGGGTGGCGTACCCGCCTCCTTCGCGGTCACCGAGTCGATGGGCGTGCCCGTCGGCTTTCTCGTGCTGGCGGTGATGCTCATCATCTTCTCGGTCGGATTCACCGCGATGGGTCGCTTCATCACGAACTCGGGCGCTTTCTACGCCTACGTGTCGCAGGGTCTCGGCCGTCCGCTCGGAGTCGGCACCTCCCTCGTCGCGCTCGTCGCCTATAACACGATGCAGGTCGGAATCTATGGCCTCTTCGGCTTCCAGCTTTCGCTCTTCATCGAGGCGAAAACCGGCATGGCCTCTCCGTGGTGGGTGTGGATCTTCCTCTGCATCATCGTGGTCGGACTCTTGGGTGTCAATCGTGTAGACCTCTCCGCGAAGGTGCTCGGCGTGCTGGTCGCGCTCGAATTCATCGTCGTCATCATCTTCGACATCGTGGCGCTCTCGGCAGCACCTGAGGGAGTGAGCGCGGTGGCGCTCAACCCGATGGCCGCGCTGACTCCGGTGTTCGGGATCGTGCTGCTGTTCAACTTCGCGGCATTCATGGGTTTTGAGGGTGCGGCGATTTATGGCGAAGAGGCGAAGGATCCGAAGCGTACGGTTCCGCGTGCGACCTACGCCGCAGTCACCATCATCGGCGTCTTCTACGCGTTTAGCGCGTGGGCCTTCTCAGTGGGCATCGGACCCTCGCAGATCGTGGGCGCCTCGCAGGAGTCGGGCCCGGACCTCATGTTCATCTTCATGGGCGACAAGCTCGGACTCATCGTCGCCGACATCATGGCGCTCCTCTTCCTCACCAGCCTGTTCGCCGCGCTGCAGTCGTTTCACAACGCGGTTGCCCGATACTTCTTCTCGCTGGGCCGCGAGGGGGTCCTCCCTCGATCGTTCGCTCGCACGAGCAAAGCCGGCGCACCGATCGCTGGCTCAATCACCCAGACGATCATCGCGGTGATCCTCGTTGCCGGCTTCGCCCTCGCGGGCGATGTCTTCGGCGGGGCCGCAGCGCTCGGCGATATGGGCTTCCTCTTCCCGGTATTCACCATGTTCACCTGGCTCACAAATACGGGTGCGCTGGGACTCGTGATCCTCATGTTCCTCGCGACGCTCGCGGTCATCGGGTATTTCCGCAAGAATCAACACGGACTCAGCGTGTGGACGCGCGTGGTCGCACCGGTCCTGGCGCTCGTATTCCTCGCGTGGGTGCTCTTCCTTGCGCTCAGCAACTTCCAGTTGCTGCTCGGACAGGAAACACCGGATGCCACCACGTTCATCTTGCCCGGTCTGCTGTTTGCGGGACTGATCGTTGGTGTGGTCTGGGGGCTCGTGCTGAAGTCACGAGATCCGAAGCTCTATGCGGGAATCGGCCATGGAACCGAGCCAGGCGCGTACGGCACCGAGATGATTGAGGTCGTCGAGAAGTAGTCTGCATGAGAAAACGGGGCGGGTGGATCAGTGATCTGCCCGCCCCGTTCTCAGTTGCCCGAGTGGATCAGTGCCCGCCGCCCTGGTACGGCCCCGTGACAGCGAGACGATCAAGGTGCGCGGCGAGCGCGAAGCGCGGATCCACCCCTGCGTCATCGACCCCCGTGGCGAGCTGCGCCGCCCACTCACCGAGCTTGGGCGCGAACTTGAAGCCGTGCCCGGACAGGCCCGCGATGGTCACCACGCGGCCGGAGGCGCTGCGATCCACCACTGGCAACCGGTCGGGAGTGTAGGCGCAGTGATGCACGCTCTGCCGCACCGGCTCGGGGTTGACGTCGACGAACAGCTCGGCCGCGCGCTGCCCGATCTTGATGAGCTCCTCACGGGTGTGCGAGAGCGGAACATCGGAGACATCTCGAAACACCGGCCACTCAGGATTCGTGCACGCCTTAAACGCGTAGCCGTCAAAGCTCGGCGCACCAAAGAAGTGCACGGGACCCGCGTCGCGCAGGAAGACCGGAAAGTGCGCGGGCGCAAAGAGCTCGGGCCGCTTCGGCATGAACCAGGTGAGACCGAGCACCTGCAGCCGCAGCAGGTCATTCAACTCGGGCGACAGTCTGGTTGACCACGAGCCCGAAGCGACGATCACCGTGTCTGCGAGCCACGATCCCTGAGTGGTACGCACCACCACACCAGCGGGCCCCTCCTCAATTCCAAGCACGGGGGTGTTGAAGAACAACCGCGCACCGGCAGCCTCGGCGAGATCGAGCGCGCTCATGACCGCGACTTCGGGGCGCAGCCCGCCACCGTGCTCGTCAAACAGGCCGATATCGCCATCGTGCACGAGGTGCTGCGGAAACTCGGTACGCAACTCCTCGGTGCTCAGCATGCGGTGCGGCAGATCGAACTCTCGCACCGTGCCCATCGCGGTGACAAGGTCGGGAAACCCCTCGGGTGCGATGCTGAGTGCTCCGACTTCGGCGTAAATGCTGCGACCCGATTCACGCTCGAGTTCGCGCCACAGCTCCCGCGAACGCTGAATCATCGGCACATAGGTGGCCCCCTCGTGCACCGCGGTGCGGAACACCCTCGACTCCCCCGCGTATGAGCCGTGCGGGTGCACACGACCATACTGTTCGATGCCGACGACATCCAACCCGTCATGCTTGCTGAGTTGCCACAGTGCCATCGCACCGACGGTGCCGGTGCCGATCACGAGCACATTTGTCTTCTGGTGTTCCATGAGTGTGTCCTTCAGATTGTCAAGCGCGGGTTCCGCGAGAGCGTGCTGGCCGCGGTGAAGCAGTCCAGAGTGGATCGGGGCTGCGCGTTAGGCAAGCGCCGGCTCATCCCAAAGCTTGAGCGTGGTGCCGATCCCGTCGCGCACCGCGTTGCGATAGACCTTCGTAGCCCAAGCGACATCTTCGACGGGCATTCCGCCAACGGAATAGATGAAGATCTCGTCGTCGTTCTGGCGCCCCGGGGTCTTCCCCTGGATGATCTCGCCCAGGTCTTCAAATTGCTCCGGGCGCATGCGTCCGTCTCGCACCCGGTCGACGAGGTGCATCCCCCACAGGCCAACCGTTTCGTGGGCGGGCGCGGGCAATTCACCGGCCCAGGCCTGGTAGATGCTTCGGGCATCGGCGACGTGACGAGCCTGCTGCACGACGGCTTCGTCGACGGCCAGGTGTGCCGAGCAGCACAGGAACGCACCGGGCTTCAGCCACCCCTCGTGCACCGTGGGGTAGTTTGCTGATCCCATATCGCTCGGCACCGCGATACTCACGATGTCACTGTCGCGCACAGCATCCTCCATGCGATCCACCATTTCGAGGGTCGTGATCTGCGGGAATTTCTCGCGCACCCAGGCCGCGTAGGAGGCCTTGCTCTTCTCGCCACGGCCGAAAATCTTCACGGTGTCGATCCCGGGGCGCACCGCGAGGAACGACTCGAGAGAGGTGCGGTTCATCACTCCGGGCCCAACGATGCCGACCACCCTCGCGTCGTCTCGTGCGAGATACCGCGCTCCCACACCCGGGATCGCACCAGTGCGATAGGCGCTAAGCAGGTTCGCCGACATGTACGCGAGTGGTGCCCCGGTGTCTTTGTCGTTCAGGGTGAACATGAGGATCGAACGCGGGAGACCATGCTTCTTGTTCTCGACGTTCGACCCGTACCACTTGCAGCCAGCGGTCTGAAAGTCGCCCCCGAGATACGCGGGCATGGCCATGAATCGACGGTCTGGCCCGTCCACCGGCATCCCCGGGAACGTGGCCTCCGACGGGAAGGTCATCATCGCCCCGTGGGAATTATTGTCGACACCTGCCATGCGGTAATCGCCGGCGGCGAAGAGCCCGAGCATCTCGGACATGGTGTCAACACACTCCGCCATGTTGGTCACCCCTGCACGAATCATGTCGGGTTCGCTCAGGTACAGAAAATCGATCTTCGTTGATGTCACGTCGCTGTGGCCCTTCATCTGAGGTGATGTGGATCGCGTCGCGCGACAATGGGCATCGCGTTCGGGCGGTCTCTACAAGACAGAGTACGACTATCCATTTGGACAGTCAAGGGTGAGAGTCAGTCGTTGTTCACGGCCGCCAAGATGAGGTGCTGGAGGCGATCCACCGCCGCACTCACGTCACTCGGATACACCAGCTGCTTGAAGACGATCGCATCGAGCGCAAACCAAAGCACCTCCACCAACGCGGGATCGCTGACACCCAGCTGTTGCAACTGCATCGTGATCGCTGAGCGATAGGCATCGTAGTGTCGCTCGACCGCGGGCCGGAGTTCGGGCCTGCGCCGCGATTCGAGCAGGAGTTCGTATTGGAACGCCTGGATTTCGCTCTCACGTTCCGACAGGGTCTCGATTCCGCTCGCAAAATCGGCCACCGTCTCGAGCGGATCGAGCATATTCGAGCGGCGCAGACTCTCGGAGATCGCGAGATCCATAGCCTCGGCGACGAGCCGATCTCGCGTGCCGAAGTGGTGACGTACGAGTCCGTGCGATACGCCCGCTTCGGCCGCTACTGCACGGTAGGTCAGTGCACGCAGGCCCCCGCCCGCAACAACGACGATCGTGGCACGGAGCAGGGCCTCGCGCCCGCTTGGGTCAGTCATAGCTTCGAGCGTACGCGAATTGTGGATCAGGTCCGGCGCGGATCCCCTCCGAGAGCCTGAGACTTGACCCGGTCGAACGCGGCGAGCGCCCGCACGCGGGTGGCCTTGAGGTCAACCATGGGCGGGGTCAGCACCGAGTCGGGTGCCCAGCGATCCACATAGACACCGTCGGCATCGAACTTCTGCTGCTGCGTCACGGGGTTAAAGATGCGGAAGTAGGGCGCCGCATCGGCACCGCACCCGGCAACCCACTGCCAATTAAATGGGTTCGAGGCCGCATCGGCATCGACAAGGGTGTCCCAGAACCAGGCCTCTCCCTCGCGCCAGTCAACAAGCAGGTTCTTCACGAGAAACGAGGCGACCACCATGCGCACGCGGTTGTGCATGGTGCCGCTGCGCCAGAGTTCGCGCATGCCCGCGTCGACGAGCGGTATGCCCGTGCGACCCTGCTGCCAGCGTGCCAGCGACTCACCCGCGTCTTCCCGCCACGGGAACGCATCGAATCGGCGGTCAAGGTTCTGGGTAGAGAGATCGGGCCGGTGAAAATAGGTGTGCCACGCGAACTCGCGCCAGCCGAGCTCGGAGAGGAACATGCCCACGTCGGCGCCCGAGGCGAGCGACTCGTGCCACACGCGCTGCGGGCTGATCTCGCCGAAGCGCAGGTGCGGCGCGAGCCCCGAGGTTGCGTCGCTCGCGGGCAGGTCGCGCTCGCTCGCGTAGCGGTGGGCGCGTTCGGTGAGAAATTCGCTCAGCCGCGCGCTCGCGGCCGCTTCCCCCGGCTGCCAGTGCTCGCAAAACTCGGCCGCCCAGTCGGGGTGCATCGGCAGCAGCTGCCAGTCGGCGAGCGCGTCGCTCGGAACCGCGGCCATCGTTGCAGCCGCGGCAACAGGTGGATCCGCGAACACGGGCACCGCAATTGGTGCTCGGGGCGGTGGCGATGCGAGGCACGCCCGCCAGAACGGCGAGTACACCCGGTAGGGGTCACCCGTCTTCGTGGTGATCGTCCACGGTTCGAACAAAAGCGATCCGGCGAAGGAATGAGCTTCGAAGCCCCGCTCGCGCAGGTTTCGCTTCAGCTCGGCATCGATACGACGCTCGGCCGCGCCATACCGCCGGTTCCAGAGCACGCGACTGGCACTCAGCTGGCATGCCACAGCGGGCACAACCTCGCCGGCCGCGCCGCGCTGCAGCACGAGCGGCACCCCGAGCTCCTTCAGCGAGGCCGCAAGTGACTCGAGCGAGTGGTGCAGCCACCACTTCGTGGCGCCCCCGAGCGGCCGCACTCCCGCAGAAACCTCGTCGAGCACATACAGCGCGACCACACCACCGGGGTCGCTCGCGGCTGCGGCGAGCGCCGGGTGATCGTCGGTGCGCAGGTCATCTCGAAACCAAACCAGTGTCGTCACGCACACACTCTACGACGCACGCAACGACACTGCGCACACAGCAAGTCGCGCCTTACAGCGGAAGGTCGGTGCGGTCCACTCCCACCACGCGATCGCCGGTAAAGAAACGCACCCCATACTGCGGACCGTGACCGCCGATGCCACTGGTCCCCCAAAAGCTCTGTCGCGAGTGGTCAGCCAGGTCAGACATGAAGGTGCCATTGACCCGCACCTCACCGGCACGGATCTGCCCGGCGAGTTCGAGTGCAGCCTCGTGATCCCTACCGAAGACGATCGCGTCGAGGCCACCACCCGCGGAGTTTGCATGGCGCAAGGCCTCGTGATCATCAGCTACGGCATGCACCGTCACCACCGGCCCAAACAGCTCTTCCGTTGCTGCTTCGGGATCCACCCCAGTGACGATGCTGGGTGCCAAGAACCAGCCATCCAACGCCGGCATACGCTCGGTAGACCAGACCGTGCCGCCGAGCGACACCAAACGTTCGATCTCTCGGCGCAGGCCGTCACGGTGCGCTTCAGACATCATGGGACCAACCGCGGTATCGGGGTGGAGAGCGTCTCCGACCGTCAGCCGTTGCAGCTGTTCCCGCAGTGCGACGACGAGTTCGTCGTGAACGCTGTGATGCACGAGGATCTTACCCGGTGCCTCACACCACTGCCCGTTCAGACGGGTCATGCCGTCCACGATAGAGGCGGCAGCCTGCTGCACGTCTGCGTCCTCGCGCACGATCACTGGGTTGTTGGATCCAAGCTCCATCTGCACCACCGCAAGGCTTGCGGCAGCCGCGCTCGCGACGATGCGGCCGGCGCTCGTGCCCCCAGTGAATACCAGCGCGGCGATGCGCGGATCGCCGGTGAGCAATGCGCCAATACGCGAGCTTCCGTGCACGAGCTGGAACGTCGCACGAGGGAGGCCGCGCCGCTGCACTTCTGCCTGAATGATCTCGGAAAGCAGCTGACAGCCGGACGGGGCATTCTCTGAAGGCTTCAGGATCACCGGGCAGCCGGCGAGCACCGCCGCCGCAAGTTTGCCCGATACCGTAAATGTCGGGGCGTTCCAGGGGGCAATGATCAGCGCAGTTCCCAGCGGTTTCCGCAGAATCCGCACGGGCCGATCCGCCTCACCGATCTCCTCAGCCTCGCCGAGTTCCAGCACATCCGCGGCAGCGGCGCGCACCCGATCACCCAAAGCACCGGCGATGATGCGGGTGGTCGAGAGCGGCGCTCCCATGTTGATCGAGTCCTGCAACGCGATCTCTTCCTGTCGCCGATCGAGTTCTTCGGCGACGGCCAGCATCAGTGCGACCCGCTCGCGCAAGGGCACACGTTCGAGTTCGAAGCTGATGTCGAGTGCATGGGCGGCAGCAAGCGCGCGCTCAACGTGTTCGGCCGGGGTTTCCAGCCGCTCTTGCCTGAAATCGCCGGTGTTCGGGTCGTGCAGTGTTCGGCCGGTGGGGTCGAGCTCGACCCAGTCTCCGTCGATGAGTGAGCGCTGAAGGATGACAGGAGGTGCATTTCGAGACATGGGGGTTCCTTGCGTGTGCTGAGAGTTCAAATGGAGTTTGTCGAAGGCCGAACAGGAGTGCCTGTCAGGAAGGCCATTCAATGACGGAGCGGATGGCATCAGGGCTCTTCATGGCTTCGAACCCCTCGTTAATCTCGGCGAATGACCAACGAGAGGTGACCATCGTGTCGAGCCGAAGCGCGCCTGAACGAGTGTGCGCGGCGAGCGAAACGACATCGCGCACCAACTGGTTGTCGCCCATATAGGCTCCCTGCAGGCGACGATCACCCTCGATCAGTAGTTCGGAATCGATGGTAATCCGACTGCCCGGAGGCTCGAGGCCCAGGATTGTGGCGACTCCCCCAGGTGCCAACATCTCGAACGCGAGCGACGCGGTCACCGGAGACCCCACGGCCTCGAAGCTGTGGTTCACCCCACCATGACTCAGCCGACGCACGTTCTCTAACAGAGACTCGTCTGAGACCACCACGTCGGTGGCACCGAAACTCCGCGCGCGATCCAGCTTCTCGGGAAATCGGTCGATAGCGATGATCTGTCGCGCTCCGGAGATCCGTGCGGCCTGGATCGCGGCGATGCCGACGCCCCCGCAACCGATCACGGCAACCGAGTCCAACGGGCTGACGCGAGCACCGTGAACGACTGCGCCAAAGCCGGTGGCCACGCAGCACCCGAGCAGGCACGCTTCCACGTCAGGAATCGAGTCATCGATGGGAACAGCAGCCGCCTCTGAAACGATGAACGCTTCGGCGAAGGCACCAATTGACCCGAGCGATGTGACGGGGTGGCCTTCGGGGTCGAGCAACTTGGGCCGCTCTCGCCGCCGCAGTTCCGAGGTACGCTCGCACTGCGTGGATTCACCCGCCACGCACTGCGCGCACGACCCGCAAGAGGGTGTGATGGTGACCACCACACGCTGTCCGATTCGGTGAGACGCATTCGGGTTGCCCACAGCTTCGATGACTCCGACGACCTCGTGACCGAGCACAGCGGGAAGCGAGATCGGCAGTGTGCCGTTCACGTAGTGCAGATCGCTGTGACACAGCCCTGCAGCACGCGAGCGAATTCGCACCTCCCCCGGAAGTGGCGCGTCGAGATGGAGTTCGGTGAGCTGCAAAGGTGACCCGGGCGCGCGCAACACAGCTGCCTGAATCGGGAGTCGGGACATGATGACCTGCTTCGTTGAAGGAATAATGAACACTCCGGAACGGCGGGGGCAGCCGCCGTTCCGGAGGGGCAGACCGATCCTGTGCTGGGACGCGTTCAGGACCGGCGATTTGTGCTGCTGGCGACTACGCGGCCGCGCGCAGCATCGCAATCTTCGCGGGCGCGTTCACTGCGATGTAGCCTGTGGCCCCGGTCGAGTCGGCCACCTTATAGACGACCGCGTCACGTTCGGGATTCTCGAACTCAGTGGTGAGCGCACCGCCACGAGGCAAATTCCCGAGCACTTGCACCCGTCGGCCAGCGACGTCGGTCCAGAAGTACGGCATCTCGGGTTCGCCCGGGGTGTGACCCGCCAATTGCTCCGCCAGGCGGGCGCCCTGTTCAGCAGCCGCGCTCCAACTTTCGGTGCGTGAGAGGCTACCATCGCTCGCAAGCCTGGTCACGACATCGCCAGCGGCGCAGATGTGATCGTTTGGCAAACCATCGACGATGACTCGGCCGATCTCGTCACATACCAACTGGCCCTCGGTGAGCAGGCCACTCTCTGCCAGCCAGGCGATGGTGGGGCGAGCGCCGATCGCACTGATGAGCGAATCGAAGCGCAACTCGTCGCCGTCGGCCAGGCTGACGACCCATTGCCCTCCTGATCCACTAATTTCTGCGATATCGACGTTCCAGCGACATTCGATACCGCTTTCCTGCAACCACCGCGTGACCTCAGCCGCCAGGTGTCCCGCCAAGAGCCGCTCGAGCGGACCCGCTGCCTTATCGAGCACGACAACCTCTGACCCCATCTGGCGCAGTGAGGTCGCGAGCTCCACTCCGATTGCACCGGCACCGATGATCCCGATCCGCTTGCCGACTCCGGCGCCCGCGCGGAGCTGATCGGCGTCGAGCGCGGTACGCAGAGCGAGGACCCCATCTGGTTCGAAGGGCAGGTGGATGGGTTCGGCTCCCGTTGCGATGACGAGTTGCTCGAAGCCAACGGTCCGGGTAGTGCCGGAGGCGGCAACTTCTACGGTCAGCTGACGCTGCACCGGGTCAAGCGCCACCGCTCGAGCAACGGTCACCGGAACGCCCGGCGGCCACTCGACATCGATTGCGGTATCGGCCGGCGAGACCAGGTACGACTTCGAGAGCGGCGGCCGCTCGTAGGGCATTCGCGGATCGGCGTCGACGACCAACACCTCCCGTTCATCGCCAAGTTCACGCAGGCGGCTGATGAGCGCTTCTGCCGCAACAGAAGCGCCCACCACCACCAACCCGTATGTTTGGGTCACTGCGGGCTCTCTTCATCGATGAGAACGATCGCGCGTTCGGGACAGTTCTTGATCGCCTTCTGCACATTCGCCTCGTCGAACGAGCCTTCGCGACCTTCGATCACATATCCGTAGCCCTGCTCATCGATAGCGAAGGTTTCAGGAGCGAGCGCGTAACACCGGGCGTGACCCTGGCAGCGTTTCAAATCGACCACAAGTTTCTGAGCCATGATGACTACTCCGTTCCCAGACGTAGGGTCAGCGGCCCGACACCGTGCCACTGTTCCCCACCCTCGGAGGCGAAGCTTGGAATGCCAGCGAGGAACTCTTCGAGGGCGATCACGAGTTCCTTGCGGCCCAGGTTGGAACCGAGGCAGCGGTGCACACCAGCACCGAAGGCCAGGTGTCGGTTGTCTTCGCGATCGATCTTGATCTCGTTCGCGTCTTCGTACACCTCAGGGTCACGGTTGCCGGCACCGAACACCAGCACCACCCGCTCGCCCGCCTTGATCTCGGTGCCAGACACCACGGTGTCACGGGTGCAGGTACGCGCCATGCCCTGCACCGGAGACAGTGTACGGAGGAACTCTTCTGCGGCGTTGGGGATCATGCTGGGGTTCTCACGCAACTGCTGCTGCGCGACCGGGTTCTGCGCTAGGTACCACAGTGCGGAGCGGATCGCCCACGCGGTGGTATCAAGACCGGCGAGGAAGAGCAGGAAGCAGTACGAGAGCTGCTCGTCTCGGGTGAGCGGGCGACCTTCGACCTGAGCATTAATAACATAGTTGATGAGGTCAGTAGACTCTCCGCCCTCAGCAAGACGCTTCTCGATGAGATCGTCGAAGTACGCGTAGAGCTTCTCCCCGGCGGCTTGTGCGACCTCCGGCTCTTTCGTGCGACGGTAGATGATGTCATCGATCCACTGATCGAAGATCGGCCAGTCCTGTTCTGGGTATCCGGCCAGTCGGCTGAAAATGATCGTCGGCATCGGCCGCGCGAAGAGAGCGGCGACGTCTACGATGCCCCCGTTCTCGGCAGCGGAAGCACGCACCTCTTCGACGAGCTGCTTCGCGGTCTCCCGCATGCCCGGCTCGAGCTTCGCGATGTTCATCGGGGTGAAGAGCGGCAGCAGGATCGCACGGTAGCCAGCATGCTCAGGAGCATCACTGTCAATTGGGATGAGCGGCTTGTCCGTTCCGAAGGAGGGGAGAAGCATTGAGGGTCGGACGGGGAAAGTCTCCGGATCCTGCTCCGCCGCGAATATATCTTCGCTCTTCGTGATGTAGGTGAAGCCACCGTACTTTTCGCTGCGTCCGACGGGGCACTTGGTCAGCATGACCTCGTAATCGTCGAAGATGTCGTCGAGCGCTTCGCCGTGAAAGTCGAAGTTTTCGACCGTGTCTTTCTCTGTGGTTGCCATGATGATTTCCTTCCTTAGGCCCGCCCTGCGCGGCGGACAAGATCGATAAAGAGCGCAAGATTCCGCTCGCAAACAGCGAAGAGATGCTCCGGGTGCCACTGCACCGCGATGATGTCAGCATCGGGATCCTCGAACGCCTCGATGTACCCTCCGGCAAAGGCAACAGGTCGCAAACCGGCACCGATCGTCTTGATGCCCTGGTGGTGGTAGCTATTCACCGGTAGAGGTGCAGCTCCAACTGCACCTGCGAGTTGGGAGTCGGGTGCCACCTCTACTTCATGTTCCGTTTGATCAGCGGGAATCGTTTGCCAGTGACCAGGGAGGTCCATATGGAGAGTGCCACCGCGCAAGACATTGATCAGCTGCAGGCCGCGGCATATCGCTAGGATCGGAATCCCCCGCTTCGCAGCGTCGTCGACCAGGGCAGTCTCATAAGCGTCGCGGATCTCGCTGATACCGTAGCTCGCCTCCACGGGCTCCTCTCCGAACATCCGAGGTGAAAGGTCACCACCGCCGCTCAGCACCAGACCGTCGATCCCCGCGAGCAGATCATCAGGAATCGTCGCGGTCGGGGGCAGCAGAACCGGTCTTCCACCTGCTGCGATGACTGCATCCGCGTACTCCATGACCTGCAACACCGAATCCTTCGGGCCGAATGCCGAGTTCTCTTCGCTGCGTGGGGTGGAAATGCCGATAAGTGGACGAGTCATTAGTAGATCGTCCATCCGCCGTCGACAAAGAGCGTAGAACCGGTGACCCAACTCGCCTCGTCCGAAGCGAGGAAGGCGACCCCGTTTGCGACGTCCTCGGGCTCACCAATCCGGCCCATCGGCGTGCGCTCGAGTAGCCAGTTACGCACCTCGTCGTTCTTCAGCGCATCCGCGGTGAAGGGAGTCTGAATGAAGCCCGGAGCCACCGCGTTCACGCGGATCTTGGAGCTTGCAAGGTCGACCGCAAGCGCGCGAGTCAGCTGCAGCAGGGCACCCTTGGAGGCGTTGTAGTGAATCTGCGGGTGACCGCTGCTCGAGATGACAATGTGCGCCTCGACTGAGGTGATGTTGACAATGGCGCGCGTGTGATCGCCTTCTCCGGCACGCAGCAACGGCGCGGCCTCGCGACTGACCAGGAAGGGGCCGGTCGAATTGACGGCGAACACCTGGTCCCATTCCTGCAGCGATAGATCATCGAAGGTGCCGAACTTCACGATGCCGGCGTTATTGACGAGCACGTCGAGCTTGCTGAACTCGCGCTCCACCTCGCGCATTGCCGCGCGAACCGACTCTTCGTCGGCGACGTTGCACTCCACCGACAGCACGTTCGGGTTCTCGCCGAAGACCTCGGCAAGGGCCTTTGTGTTGAGGTCGAGCGCCGCAACCGTCGCCCCCTCAGCAAGAAGCTTCTCGGCGATCGCACGGCCGTTCCCGGACGCGGCGCCGGTCACAGCCGCAAACCGTCCTGCAAATCTTGACATCTCTCGTACTCCTAAATGTTGTTGAAACGTGAATCAGATGTGCTCGAGGTAGCGAGCGATCTCGAAATCGGTCACGGTGATCTGAGATTGGTGAACTTCCCAGCGACGAGATTCGGTGAAGTGCCGCACGAATTCTTCGCCGAGGTACTCCTTCGCGAGGTCGCTCTCGGAGAGCACGTCAATTGCCTTCTCCAATGTGTTGGGCAGTCGCAGCGAGCCATCGGAATCAAGCTCGTAAGCGTTCCCGACTACGGCCGGCGGTGGAGTAAGACCCCGTTCAATACCCGAGAGCCCACTCGCAATGCACGCGGCGAGCACGAGGTACGGATTGGCATCCGCACCCGGGACCCGGTTCTCAATTCGGGCCGCCGGACCGGCCGCGGGAATCGAGCGGATCGCAACTGTGCGGTTGTCGACACCCCAGGTCGCGCTCGAACCGGCCCATTGACCACCCTCGACTCGCTTGTAGGAGTTCGTTGTCGGCAGGTAGAGAGAAGTGAAATCGCGGGTACCGGCAACAACCCCAGCAAGATACTGCTGGCCGACCTCACTGAGTTCGCGCGGGTGCTCCGGGTTCGCAAACACCGCGGCACCGTCGCTGCGCCGCACCAGGCTCTGATGCACGTGGCCAGAGCTGCCCGCGGCACCGGTGTTGACCTTCGCCATGAACGACGCGGTGTACCCGTGCTTCGCAGCAATCTCTTTGACGGTGTGCTTCAACACGAGCGCGCTGTCTGCGGCTTCGAGCGCGGTGCCGTAGTGAATGTTCACCTCGAACTGACCGGGCCCGTGCTCGCTGTTGCTCGCCTCAATGAAGACACCGACCTCGGCAAGACGACGGCGAATCTCACCGATGATGTGCTCGGTACCGCTGTCACGGTAGACGCTGTAGGTGTGGCTGCCGTCGGTGATGCTCTCGAGATCGCGCCAACCGGCACTCGCCAGTTCGCGCGGCGACCCTTTGAAGAGGTAGAACTCGAATTCGTACGCGCAGATGGGCTCGTACCCGAGGTTGTGGGCGCGTTCAATCACTCGCCGAAGGGCAGCTCGAGGCGAGATTTCTACAACCTCACCGGTGGTCGTGCTGAGAATGTCGCAGATAACCGCAGCGGTGCCCGGCTCGCCCGGCACCACGTGCAGGGTCGCGAGATCGGGGCGCAGGTTCACATCCGGGTACCCGGTATGCCACCCTGTATAGGTCATGTTGGGGATAGAGACATCCTGCAAGTCCCAGCCGAAGAGGATGTTGCATATATTCGTTCCTGCGGCCGCCACTGACTCCGCGAAGTACTTCGCCATGATGCGCTTGCCACGCCAAATGCCGTCGATGTCGGGGGCACCGACTTTCACGACCTCAATACTATTTTCGTCAAGGAACGACTGCAGATCCGACTGCGGATCGAAGCCGCGAACACCATTGTTCATTGGTACAGGTTGCCTTTCTTAGGGTGATCAACGTGATCTCTGTGTGACCAAGCTATTCAGGTCAAAATGGATGAAAGTGTGCATTCTGCACATCAAGTGAAATCGGACGGTGCAGGGTGTACGAAGTCTCGTTCGGCGCGCAAGCCCCACCTCGCTCACCAACCCCAGCGACCAACAACTTCCACCAGAGCAGACTCGAATCGCTGCAGCAACAATGCGATTTCCCCCTCACTTACATTGAGAGGAGGCGCAAAGAGCACCGCGTTGGCGAGCGGCGCTATCCCTGCGGGGTAGACGAGAAGGCCACGCTCTGCGCAGGCGTCTACGAGTTCCCTTGCCGGGTGCAGTGCGGGTTCGGGTGCCGCTTTCGTCAGCGGATTCCGCACGATCTCCCCGCCCCACATCAGCCCGCGACCGCGCACGTCGGCGAAGTGGGGGTTTCGATTGGAGATACTCAGCAGACCAACCTCGAGCTGACGGCCGCGCTCTTGGACGTTGGCAAGCAGATCGTTTTCATCAATGTAGTCGAGCACCGCGAGACTGGTCGCCGCCCCGAGCGGGTTACCAGAGTAGGTGTGCCCAAACGGGGCCACCCCACGACCTACGCGCAGCGTCTCGACGAGCGGCTCACAGATCAGGACACCGGAAACCGGGTAGTATCCGGCGCTCAGACCCTTGCCGATCGCCAGAAGATCGGGGACGACATATTCGGATTCGCAGGCGAACCAGGTCCCGGTGCGGCCGATGCCCGTGATCACCTCGTCGAAGATGAGCAGCACGCCTCGTCGGTCGCAGATCTCGCGCAGTCTGCGTAGGTATCCTGCGGGTGGCACGATCGCGCCGCCCGCAGCGCCGACGATGGGCTCCACGATGATCGCGGCGACGGTGTTCGGATCCTCGCGGATGAGTGCTTCTTCAAACTCTCGGGCGGATCGCTCCGCGTATTCCTCCTCGGTTTCTCCGGGTTGTCCGTAGCGGTACTGGAATGCAGGAGGGCCGACCGGGAACTGATGAAGGAGCGACCCATAGTCGGGTCGCCGCGCATCGTGCCCCGACATCGAGAGGGCACCTAGTGTCATGCCGTGGTAGCTCAGCTTGCGGCTCAGGATCTTCTCCTTGTCCGGTTGGCCACGCTCTTTCCACACGGCAAGCGCAACGCGCATAGCAAATTCCGTGGCTTCAGAGCCACTGTTCAGGAAGAACGCAGTGTTCAGATCCCCGGGCGCAAGTGCAGTGATCCGCGCCGCAAGTGTCTCGGCCGGTCCATTGGTGAACTGGGTGCGGTACGCGAAGGCGACTCGGGCCGCTTGTTCTCGCATGGTATCGGCGATCACCTCCAAACCGTGGCCGAGATTCGCCGTCATCGCGCCACTGCATCCGTCAAGAAATTCCTTTCCCTCGGTGTCGACGAGGAATGATCCGTGCCCGTATGCAACCGTCGGAATTTTGCGGGAGAAGTATTGCGGGAGCAATGCACTGGATGACATGTTGGGGTCTCCGTTCAAGTGTGAGGTCATATATCTGTTGGTCAAATCACAGAGAAGGGGGTACCGGGGGCGTATGCGCCCCCGGTACCCCTAAGTTCGCGAGAGTGCGTGAACTAGACAGCGCGATGCGCGTCGAGCTCGGCCACCTCTTCGATCTCCTCATCGTCATAGATGGTGCCGATACGTGCGTAACGCTCTGGAGACCTGCGCTTCAGGTAGAGGCCATAGAAGAGCCCCACGAGGAAGACCACCGCAACGTAGACCGGAATCAGGATCACGACAAGCTCTTCCGAGCCTGCGAGGAAGGGCAGATTGATGATGAGTAGGTAGACAATAACCAGCTGCGCGATACCGCCGAGGAGCGGCGCAATCATGGTCTTCCACCAATCACCCGCGGTCTTGCGACCGATGCGATTGAAGTATCGAATCACGGCGGCAGATACCAGCGCCTGCACCAGAATGATGCTCAGCGTACAGAAGATCGGCAGCCAGCCCCCGAGGTGCAACAGCGGATCCGCTCCGATGAGAGCGAAGATCAGCACGGTCACGATGGCGATGACCGCCTGCACGCCGTTCGCGACGAAGGGTGACTTGTGTACGGGGTGCGTGTGCCCAAGCTTCTCCGGGAGGATACCGTCGCGACCCATGGAGAAGAAGTAGCGCGCAGCATTGTTGAAGAAGGCGAACGAGCACGCGAAGAAGCCGGTCAGAACCAGGAAGTCCATGATGACGCGCATGAACGGCCAGGTGTACATGTCTGCCAGCACGAAGAAGTACTGATCAATCAGGTTGGTGGCCTGCTCCTGTGATTCGTTGCCGAAGCCGACGACCGCTGCGTACGCGGCAAAAGTGTAGAAGATTCCGAGGGTGATCACCGCGATGTAGGTGGCGCGAGGAACACTCTTCTTCGGGTCTGTGGTCTCTTCCCCGTAAATAGCGGTGGTCTCGAAGCCGATCCACGACCAGAATGCGAAAAAGAAACCAATGCCAATTGCGGGAGCGGCCGACCATTCTGCAGGATTAAAGGTCTGCAACATCTGGCCTTCGGCGCCGCCTTGAATAATCGTGGCAGCTGCCACGACGAACACCACCGCAACCTCAAGCCCGAGAGCGATTCCCAGGATGCGCCCAGCGACGGTAACACGGAAGTAGGCAATCACGAACATGAGCACCAGACAGATCACACTGCACACCCACCAGGGCACCGCGAGACCGAGATACGTGTCAAGCATCAAGGAAGCAAAGTAGCCAAAGCCGCCCTGAATCGCGGCCGCGATCATGCTGTAGCCAAGCATCACAGTAATTCCGGCACCCAGGCCGATCGGCCGCCCGAGTCCTTGTGTGGTGAAGTTGTAAAATGCACCACTCGCGGTGATGCGCTTCGCCATCTGCGCGAAACCGACCGTGAATACCAAGAGGATTAGCGTCGCAGTCAGATAGGTCAAGGGCACGGACATGCCAGCGCCGAAGGCCAGCGAAAGCGGAATATATGTGGAGACCACGACCAGCGGCGCCGCTGCCGCCGTGACCATCAGGACAATGGTGAAAAAGCGAATCGAATTCTTGAGCAGATCCTTTGAGACCGCCCCAGAGGGCGTTCGCTCGGACGTTTGAGTAACGGTTTCCATGTGTTCGTCTCTCCCTTGAAACGTCTGACGGGCACTCACGAGTTTCGTGAGGACACTGCCGAGGTGTTGCGGACACGTGTCGGCTCCCCAGTAAAGTCATCGCGCACCACAGTCGACGGTGCAGAGTGAACACAATGTGCGACCGAACGGTTCCATATGCACTCCCCGCACCCCGCGGGCAGGCGATCCGCGGCAAACCGGCGCAAGAGTGTGCCATCGGCACATATGCAGAACGCACTGAGTGCTATTCGCACCGCAGGTTCCCCCGCAGCCACGAGATGGTTACTGGGACGCTGCGTTCAGCGCGGAACCATGTACCCGTCGTGTCGGGATCAAGCTGTCAGAGGAGACCAAGCCATGTCGTTGTCGACCATTCCCGTGTGGAGCCCGGCCACTGAGTTGCAGATCGGCGAAGTAGCGGCGTGGGGTGAGGCTCAACTTACACAGGCGATCGCCGCTGCGCAGGCCGCACAACGACAGTGGATCCGCCTGCCACTCGCCGAACGCCAGGCCTTCCTCATGCGCATCGCCGACACGATCGACGCGCATGCCGAAGAACTCGCCATGCTGGAATCAAGCGATGTCGGAAAGCCGATCCGCGCAGCCCGAGCCGAAGTTGCCGGCGTTGCAGCCTGCTTCCGTTACTACGCCGGGGCACTCGACAAGGTGCACGGCGACACCATCACCCTCGACGACGGTATCAGTTTCACCTTCCACGAGCCGGTCGGCGTGGTCGGAGTCATCACTCCCTGGAATTTCCCGCTGCCGATCGCCTCCTGGAACGTTGCCCCCGCGCTTGCCGCGGGCAACGCCGTTCTCGTCAAGCCAGCCACGCTGACACCGCTGTCAACCGTGCGATTCGGTGAACTCGTCGCCGGAATCTCAACAATCCCCGGCCTCCTGCAGGTGGTCACCGGTGCCGGCTCTTCAGTCGGCCAGACGCTTATCAACGATCCGCGCATCGGAAAAATCAGCTTCACCGGCTCCACGGAGGTCGGCCAGTCCATTCTGCGGGCCAGTGCCGCCACGATGAAACGAGTGACCCTCGAACTTGGCGGGAAGTCCGCAAATATCGTTTTCGCCGACGCAGACATCGAGGCTGCCGCCACCGCCGCCCCCTGGGCTGTGTTTGACAACAGTGGCCAGGACTGCTGCGCCCGTAGCCGGATCTTCGTGGAGCGATCCGCACTCGATGCGTTCGTAGACACCTTCGTTGAGGCCACACGCGCGCTGAAACTCGGCGACCCCTCTTCTGTGGACACCGACCTCGGTCCCCTGGTCTCTGCGGAGCATCGCGAGACCGTGCGTGGCTTCCTCGACCCAAGCCTCCGTTTCGCCTATCGAGGTGAGGCACCCGACGGCCCGGGACATTGGATGGCCCCGCAGATCGTTTTGGACGAAGACGGGAATTCTCGGGCAGCGGTTGAGGAGATCTTCGGCCCGGTGGCGGTCGTCATTCCATTCGATTCTGAGGCGGAAGCGATCGAACGCGCGAACGCCTCAGTCTACGGTTTGAGCGGTTCGGTGTGGACCCGCGATGTCGCGCGAGCCCTGCGTGTCTCTCGCGCCGTCGAGAGCGGGACGATCTCGGTGAATTCGAATTCCTCGGTGCGCGTGCAGACTCCGTTCGGCGGTTTCAAGCAGTCGGGCATGGGGCGGGAGCTCGGACTCGAGGGCTTGCTCGGCTACACCGAGTTGAAGACGGTCTTCGTGAAGACCGACGACTGATTACAAACGACCACACCACACTTTTCTGACGGAGAGACCGATGACCCACCTCGCCCCCGCCGACCTGACAATTCTGTATGGGAGCCAAACCGGTAATGCGGAATACCTTGCGTACCAAGTATCCGAGAAGGCCCAAGCGGCCGGGCTGACCACGGATCTGCTGACGCTCAACGATGCCCTGCAAACGAATCTCCTTACTTGGAATCGTCTGCTCGTCGTCACCTCAACCCACGACAATGGGCACATGCCCGACAATTCAGCCGCGTTCTGGGAATGGCTGAGCGCACAGCCAGGCCAGCCGTATCAAGGGCTGCCGTATGCCGTGCTCACCATCGGTGATTCGATGTATGACGACTTCTGCAAGGCGGGGCACGACCTCGACCAGAAGCTCGCTGAGCTTGGCGGCGAACGGTTGCGCGAGTGCGAGGATCATGACGTCGACTACGACATGACCTCCGGTGGATGGGTGTTGCGATTCCTCGAATCCGCGGCCGCAGCAGCCCCCTGGTCCCCGGCACAGGAAGTCGAGGTGACTGCGGATGCGGCAGCTAATTTCGCGGTAGCCCCGGAGCTGTGGTTTCCCGCTCACGTGCGTCAGATACAGGTTCTCAGCGGCGACGGCTCGGCAAAACGGGTACTCCACCTCGAGCTGGCGCTTGACTCGGACTTCGAGTATCTGCCCGGTGATTCGGTCGAGGTGATGCCGCGAAACAGCCCAGCGCTCGTCAGCGAATGGCAGGCGGCGTTCCCGCAGGTTTCGACCGTCGTTATGGCCGACGAATCGATACCGTTTGCGACCGCGTTGCGTGAGCGGTTCGAGCTACGGCTCCCACACATTGGGCTGGTGAACGCCCTCGCCGAGTTGACCGTCGGGTCATCTGCCGCGCAGGCTGCGCACGAACTGATGACCTCGGGCGACCGCGACGCAATGGATGCCTGGCTGTGGGGTCGCGATGTACTCGACATCGTGCGGGAGTTCACCCTCGCGGGGTCGTCGATCGAACCGATTCTCGCGGCGATGCGACCGCTGCAGCCGCGCTCGTACTCGATCGCTTCGACTCCACGCACGAATCCACGGGCGCTCAGCCTGACGGTATCAGCCGTGCGATACGAGCGAGATGGGCGCGAACACCGCGGGGCCGGAACCGCATTTCTGGAGTCATGCGCTGAGAGCGGTGACGAGTTCGAGGTGCGCCGCGTTCCCGCGCACGAGTTCCGGCTGCCCGATGGCGACGCGCCGGTCATCATGATTGGGCCCGGTGTCGGCGTGGCACCGTTCATCGGGTTCCTCAGCGAACTCGAACAGCGCGGCGGTGCCACTCACTCCTGGTTGTTCTTCGGCGATCAGCATCGTGCAACCGACTTCCTCTATGAGGAGCGGCTCCACGCCTGGCTCGATTCCGGTGTGCTCAGCCAGCTCAGTCTCGCGTTCTCACGCGACCAAATCGAGAAGCGCTACGTGCAGCATGAAGTACTCGCGCAGGCCGCTGGAATCACAGAGTGGGTGGATCGTGGTGCATACCTCTATGTCTGCGGCGACAAGAACCACATGGCCCACGACGTGGAAGCCTCTCTAAGCTCCCTGCTCGATTCCCCCGAGCGAAGCGCTTCCGGCGCATGCAGCTTAGACGACCTCAAAACTCAGGGACGATACGCGAAAGATGTTTATTAGCTCAGTGTGAGAGCATAGAAATTCTGGCAATGGAGCCTGCGAACTCGATTGCGCACGGCTCCTTCCCGTCAGGGAGAGGATGGCAATGACCTACGGCGATAGCCCCGAGCATTACGCACAACGCCGGGCGTCGGTTCTTTCGGAACTCGTCCGACTGTTCACCTCAGGGAACGATCCGCTGAGCATGGCGACGGAGGCGGTCGAACTCGTAGCCGATGCGACCGGCGCTACCAGCGTCTTCGTGTACTTCTGGGAACCGGAAATTGAACGACTCGTGCTGCGCATCGTCACCCAAGCAGATGTGGCCCGCGGACTTGGCAGCGTGCAGCTTGGTCTCGGTGAAGGCATCACCGGCTGGAGTGCGTTGCATCGGAAGCCGGTTGTGCTCTCGCGAGCGATTGGCGAGGATCCCCGTTTCGTCGAACGAGTCGGCGTGAAGGAATCCATTTACCAGTCCCTGATTACTGCCCCGATCGCAGACGGCGATCAACTCTATGGTGTGTTCGCGATGTACTCCGTCAATGAGGAGCAGTTCAGCGCGGAGGAACTGGCACTGGCGGAAGAGGTGGGAGCCCTCCTGGCGAGCGGACTTCGTCAGGCAGAGACGGTGCGCGACATGGAAATGCAGTCGGCGATCGCTCGCTTCATTGTGGATCTACCGTCCGCTGCGAGTGGAGACCGGACCACCGCGCTGCAGGAGTGCGCCCGTCGCATCGCCGAGCTCATCGATGCGGACACGTGTGTGCTGGAGTTCGTGCCATGGGTCGGCTCGACGAGCGAGCCCATCGCCATCGCGGAACGACGACCAGACAAACCCGTGAAGGTCTGGCTCACACACTCCGCTCAGGCAGTGCGGGAGCACCAGCGCCCCTATGAGATTGGGAACTATGACCGGACTTCGGTGCCACTGGGCTTCGGCGCTTCGAACGGGGTGTTGACGTGCTTCCGTATGCGGCGACTGCGTCGGAGCGACGTCGAAAGCATCGGTGTCCTGGGCCGCCAGGTCGGCGTCCTCATGGATACGCTTAGCGGCGCAGGAGACGGTTCGCGGGAAGCTTCCCTGCAATTGGCGTCGAGTCGGTCATCCGAATGCACTGCGGCACTCCGGCGCTTGGGTTGGAAAGGCGCTGCTTTCACGCCGATCATGTGCGAGATTCGAGATCACAGCACCGATGCTGAGACGCTCGCTCGGGTGATCCGCTCGAGCCTCAGCGATACCTTCGGGAGCGACATCACCCTCGTCTCCTCGGGGCTCAGCATGACGCTGCTGTTGCCGTTGCACCCGCGAGATTCCAGTGAGACACGCGCACGAACCCTCCTTGACTGGGTCGCGGCGCTGGGTAAGCGTATCGACGGTGTCGTGCATGTCGGGGTTGGGAACAGTACGCTGCAGACTACTGACCCGCGTGAGGCCATTCGGCAAGCACGCATCGCGCTCGATTGGTCGGCGAGTATTTCACCGAATGCGACACAACTCGTCGAATATACCGACATGCAGACCACGCAACAGCTTCCGTCACTGCTCGAGGATCTGCGACCCCAGGTGGCCAAGCGCGTCACAGCGCTCGCCCCTCTTCGCGAATACGATGCCGCACATGCTACTCAACTCCTCGCAACGCTCGAGATCTTCGCTATGCGCGGGGGGTCTCTCGTACGCAGCGCCGAGGCCTTGTTTATTCATCGCAACACCCTGCGGCAGCGACTGTCCCGCATCGAGACTCTGCTGGGTGTCTCTCTCGAAACAATCGAGGACTGGTCGGAGTTTCGTCTCGCGGCAAGGCTGTTGCTCGCAGCAGAAGCTTAGACATCTGCCAGACTTACGCCATGAGGATCGACCTGCGGTTCGAGATTGCCTGCCCACCCGACACGGCCTGGGGGGCGGTGCACACCACCGCGGTCGCGGCCGAACTCTACGGCTCGGTGATGCAACTCACCCCGCTCACCGCCATGCCCGAGCACTTTTCGCCGGGGGACGAGGTAGAGGTCGAACTGCGCTTCGCCGGGCTCGTGCCCGTCGGTCGCCAGGTGATCCGCGTCACTGATGAGACACACGGCGCGGGCGAGTCGCTCGTGCGCACGATGCACGACACGGGACACCCAGTCAGCGGGCCCCTCGCGCTCGTGAACGGCTGGCACCACCGCATGACGATCACGCAGGCTCCGGGCGATCCGGGCCGAGCCATCTGGCGCGATCGCCTGGAATTCGGCGGCTTCCTTGCCCCGCTCGCCTGGCCCGTGCTCTGGGCTACTTGGGCGTGGCGCGCGCGCCGCATCAGGAAGCTCGCGCCAGGCTGGCGATCCGCATGAGCAACCTCGAACCGCGACCCGAGGAGACGATCTGCGACGAGCAGACGGGAGGCCCGGGAGGGCAGATCGCGCTGCTCGACCCACGCGACGTGCCTCTCGGCGGCCTCCGCGCGATGAACGTGCGGCGCACGCTGCCCCAGCGCGGCCGCACCCTTATCGGCGCGTGGTGCTTCCTCGATCACTACGGGCCCGACGACGTGACGGTGTCGGGCGGCATGAACGTGCCCGCGCACCCGCACACCGGTCTGCAGACGGCGAGCTGGCTGTTCTCGGGCACGATCGAGCACCGCGATAGCTCGGGCGCGCACGCCCTCGTGCGGCCGGGCGAGCTGAACCTCATGACCGCGGGCAGCGGCATCAGTCACTCCGAACGGTCGACCGCAGACACCACTCTGCTCCACGGGGTGCAATTGTGGATCGCCCTGCCCGACCAAGCCCGCAACGTTTCCCGGGGCTTCGAGCACTTCGTGCCCCCCGTGCGCACCGGCCCGGGCTGGGCTGCGCAGGTGTTTCTCGGCACCCTCCTGGGCGAGACCTCGCCGGTCGCGACATACTCCCCGCTTGTGGGTGCCGAGTTGAACCTCTTGCCGGGAGCGGTGCTCGAGCTCGCGGTTGACCCCGGTTTCGAACACGGCATCCTGGTGGATCACGGATCCCTCTGCGTGGCGAGCGCATCTGACACCCTCGGGGTCTCCGTGCCACGCGACACGCTCGCCTTCATTTCAGCCGGTGCCAGCACCTTGCGCCTCGTCGTGGGCGAGGCTGGCGCGCGCATGATCCTCATCGGCGGCGCGCCATTCGGCGAGCAGCTGGTGATGTGGTGGAACTTCGTCGCCCGCACGCACGACGAGATCGTGGCGGCTCGCGGAGCGTGGCACGCGGAGATTGACGCGGCCGCCGACAGCCCGACGGAACCTGCGCCGCGACACGCAAGCCAACCCATCTTTGGGCTGCCTGACGGCGAACCCGAGCCTCCGCTGCCCGCACCTGCCCTGCCGATCGCACGGCTCAAGCCCCGCAACTGATCCACGGGCGACCGAGCAGCCAATTTCGCCTGAATTTCCGAGACTAACGCCAACACCAACAGCACGAGCACGAGGAGAGGCCCACCGATGACCCGCTGGCGCACCTACCTGCAGGAATTCCTGCGGGGCATCTGGTTTCGGGCGACGCTGTTTGCGCTCGCCGGGGTGGTGCTCGCGGTCGCCGCGCACCTGCTGAGTTCTGCGGTGCCCGATGGCATCACGATCGATCTGGGCCAAGACGCGGTCTCGCCAATCCTGCAGATTCTCGCGAGTTCCATGCTCGCGGTGACAACCTTCTCGCTCACGGCGATGGTGTCGGCGTACTCCTCTGCCACGCAGTCGGGCACGCCGCGATCCACCCAGCTGCTCATCAGCGACCGCACGTCGCAGAACGCCCTGTCTACCTTCGTGGGTGCGTTCGCATTCTCGATCGTGGGCATCGTCGCGCTGTCAATGCAGGCGTACAGCGATACCGGTCGCACCCTGCTGTTCCTCGGGACCCTCGTGGTGATCGCCGCAGTGATGTTCACGCTGCTGCACTGGATCTCGTTCCTGACCCGCTTCGGCCGCATGGCAGACATCATCGACCGGGTCGAACACGCGGCGCAGCAAGCGATGGAACGCTACGCCTCCGACCCGCGGCTCGGGGGTCGCGAGTGGATCGACCCACCCTCTCACGCCACTCCCATCGAGGCCGACAACGCGGGGTTCGTCGTGCGTGTGAACGTGCCCGCGCTGCAGCGGGTGGCCGAACGCGGCGGATGCGAGGTCTGGGTTGCCCGCCGCGCGGGGGCACGTGCGACCGCTCACGTGCCGCTTGCTTATCTCACCGGAGAAGTCACGGAAGAACTGCGCTCGGCGGTGCAGCAGGCCTTCGTCGTCGCGCCGCACCGCACCTTTGAACAGGATCCGCGGTTGGGCCTCATCGCGCTGTCGGAGATCTCCAGCCGGGCCCTCTCGCCGGGTATCAACGATCCAGGCACGGCGATCGAGGTGCTCAGTGCCGCGCAACGTGTGCTGAGCACCGCCATGCGCGCAGCGAATCGCCCACCCGTGACCTGCGCCCTGGTGCACGTGCCCCTGATCGACCCCGACGACATGGTGATCGATGCGCTTCGGCCGACCGCACGAGACGGTGCGGGCATCGTAGAAGTGGCGATGCGAGTGCAACGCGAGATCGGGGCACTGATTTCCGAGGCCGACGGCCCGTGGGCCCAGGCGTTGCGCGCGCAGGCAGTCGACGGGCTCGATCGGGCGACACTCGCGCTCAGCCACGAAGCAGATCTTCGCGAGGTCGCGCAGCTGCACGCGACGTCACTGACCACTCCTCGTAGGGAGTTCTGAGAGCAGGTTTTGGCTCCCGACTTCACTTTTTCGACGGCATTCGTGCCATAGATTCTTAGGGAACCCGCGCGGGCGGGCCAGGTGAACACCGAGGAGCCCTCGATGACAGATACCCACAAAACGCAGGTGCCAGCGCACTCACGCGCGGAACGCTGGGAAGAGTGGTCCTCGTGGCCACTGCTCATACTCTCGCTCGGCTTTGTCGCGCTGTCCACGGTCGTGCTCGCCGACAACCACATCGAGGCAGGGGCACAGAGCTGGGCGACATTCGGCATGCTCCTGATGTGGGCATTTTTCCTGCTTGACTTCGCAATCAGACTGAAGCTCACCGAGCACCGGTGGCAATATGTCCGCGGCAACCTGTTCGAGGCCGTGACGCTCGCGCTCCCGTTTCTTCGCGCGTTCCTGCTCGTGCTCTACTTGTGGCGGCTCCCGTTGCTCAAGCGGTCGCGCGCGCATCAGCGGCTCCGCTTCATGCTTGTCGCGGCCTCGTTCGGACTGGTCTTCGTCTATGTTGCCTCGACACTCGTGTGGCTGGCAGAGCATCAGGCACCCGGGGCCAACATCCGTTCGTTCGGCGATGCGATCTGGTGGGGCTTCGCCACAATCGCGACCGTCGGGTATGGCGACTACACGCCGGTGACAGTGCCCGGCCGGGTCATCGCGGTCGGGCTGATGCTAGGCGGCATCATCATCGTCGGCATTGTCACGGCTACCGTGATGTCGTCGCTGACGGAGCAGGTGCAGCGCGGCGCGGGGGCCAGAGCCGCGGAGTCAGCTGGAATGGCCACCGAACCCGCAGGGAGCGGGTCGACGCCGGTACCTACCGCGAATGAAGGAGATAGTCAACGGGGTCAGGCAAACCAAGACGGGGATCTGCAGCCGTGAGACGATGAAACCGAAGTCGCGAACCTTTGCGGCCTGAAACGGAGGAACCACCATGAGTATTGGCACCGGAATTGCACTGTTCGTCATTGGCGCGATCCTCGTGTTCGCGGTCAACGTCGAGGTCGATGTCGTCAACCTCGATCTCATTGGATACATCCTCATGGGTGCCGGAGTTGTGATCTTCCTTATCGGGATCGTGCTCATGGCTTCGCGTCGAAGCCGCGCCCGCACCCACGAGACTGAAATCATCGAGTGACAGACCCTGAGGGTGCTCCAGCCTCGGCGTCGGCGGGAGGGAACAGCGTGGACTCGCTGAGTTCCCCCACCGGCGCCGAACCGAACCTTCGGGCCGTTCCCGGCCCCGCCGGCATGGTCCCTCGTGTGCTGGTGCTCGGTGCCACCGGATACATCGGCGGAAGGCTGGTGCCTCGCCTCCTTCGCGGTGGTTACCGGGTGCGAGTGCTGGTGCGCTCCCCCGAGCGCATCGCCGCGTTTGGCTGGGGCGACAGCATCGAGGTGGTCGCGGGCGACGTCCAAGATCCCGATGCCGTAAGTGAGGCCATGCACGACGTCGACGTCGTGTATTTCCTCGTCCACTCCATGACCAGCAGCAAAGCGTTTGGCGACCTCGACCGCACCATCGCCAAGACCGTCGCCACCGCTGCTGCGGCCGCCAATGTCGGTCGTATCGTCTACCTGGGCGGTCTGCATCCCGCGGGCGCGAAGCTCTCCCCACACCTCGCGTCACGCGCGGAGGTGGGCGAGATCCTGCTCGAGTCGGGCGTGCCTACCCTCGTTCTCCAGGCCGGAGTCGTCATCGGTTCGGGATCGGCCTCGTTCGAGATGATCCGCCACCTCACTGAGGTTCTGCCCTATATGCCCGCCCCGAAGTGGGTGCGCAATTTCATTCAGCCGATCTCCGTGCGCGACGTGCTGTATTACTTGCTGGCCGCAGCCCGCGTGCCAGCGGAGGTGAATCGGGCCGTCGATATTGGCGGGCCAGATGTGCTGCGCTACGGGCAAATGATGAACGGATACGCGGTGGTTGCCGGGCTCAGGCAACGCCACATAGCCGCACTGCCCGTGCTCACCCCTCGGCTTGCCTCTCACTGGGTCGGACTCGTGACCCCCGTGCCGCAGGCGCTCGCGCGGCCGCTAGTCGAGTCGCTCCAGGTTGACTGTGTGATGCGCAATCACGACATCGACACCATCATCCCGTTGCCACCGGGCGGGCTCACCCGGTACCAGCGATCAGTGAGGCTCGCACTCGGGCGCGTTGCTGACAACCAGATCGAGACGAGTTGGCTTGACGCGCAGATCTCGGGCGCACCGAGCGACCCGTTGCCCAGTGATCCCGAGTGGACCGGGCGCACCGTCTTCACCGATGACCGATCGCGCCCCACCACGGCCTCGCGCGAGGCCCTGTGGTCGGTGATCGAGGGCATCGGAGGCGAGAACGGGTGGTATTCGCCGCCGATTCTGTGGGCGATTCGCGGGTGGATGGATCGCGTTGTAGGCGGAGTGGGCCTGCGGCGCGGCCGCCGCAATCGCTCCACCGTCTCGGTGGGAGATGCCGTCGACTTCTGGCGGGTCGAGGCGTGTGAACCCGGGCGACTCCTGAGGTTGCGCGCAGAAATGAAGCTGCCCGGGTCTGCCTGGCTGGAGTTGGGATGCGAGGAGGGCGAAGACGGACTGGTCTATCGGCAGCGTGCGGTGTTCTTCCCGCGCGGGCTCGCCGGTCGCCTGTACTGGCTCGCGGTGCTTCCCTTTCACGGCCTCATTTTCTCCGGAATGGCCGTGCGTATCGTCGCGATCGCCGAGGCCGAGAGCCGCGCGGAGTAGCGCGCCTCTCTCTAGGATGTGCGGGCGGCGAGCCACCGTTCCAGGGCATCGGGCGCGAGCGGGCGACTGAAGTGGTACCCCTGGGCATGATCCGCTCCGAGCTCGCGCATAATCGCAACCTGATCCGCCGTCTCGGTACCCTCGGCGATGGTCTGCAGACCAAAGTTGTGTGCGAGAGTCGTGATCGTCGCCACGAGCTTGCGTTCCCTCTCGCTCGACTCGAGGTGATCGACGAAGGAACGATCGATCTTCAGATAGTCAACGGGAAAGTCTTTCAGGTAGCGCAGCGAGCTATACCCCGTGCCGAAGTCATCGATCGCGATGCGCACACCGATGGCTTTGAAACGATGCAATTGCGCCACCACCACATCTGAGTTCGATGAGATCGACTCGGTAATTTCGAGCACAAGTCGCGACGGATCCATCCCTGACACACGAATGACGTTCTCGAGTTGCCCGGCGAATTCATCGTCGTAGAACTGGTGGATCGAGATGTTGACCGACACGGGAAGATTCCCCAGGTCTGCGTTCTTCCACTCGACCGCTTGCCTACAGGCGGCCTCGATCACCCACATCCCGATCTCGTGGATCAGCCCGCTTTCTTCCGCCACCGGAATGAATTGGTCCGGCGGCACCTGACCGTGCTGCGGGTGGAGCCAGCGCAGCAAAGCTTCCACACCGTGTACCTCGCCTGTAGCGAGGTCGATCTGTGGCTGGAACGCGAGCGAGAGTTCGTCGTTGGCGATGGCAGATCTGAGCGCGATTTCGAGCTGGAACTGACGTGAATCGTCTTTCGACTGGACGTCCCGATAGAACGCAACCCGGTTGCGCCCGTTGTGCCGAGCCGCGAACATCGCGTTGTCGGACTTCCTGAGCAAAGTGTCGGGGTCGATGCCGTCGTCGGGGAATGTGCTGATGCCAATGTGGGAGGTAATCGAGAGCTCGACCTCGCCGAGCACCACTGGATCGCGCAGACGTGCCTCGATTGAGCGAGCGAAGCCGAGGCACTCGTCGTCGGTGTCGTAGTAGTAGGTGACGATGAAATCATCGCCGCTATACCGAAAGAAGTCGGCGTGCGGCGGCAGGAAGTCGCGCAACCGGTGCGCAATGATCTTCAGGAGCCGGTCTCCAGCTTCACGCCCCCAGGTGTCGTTGACGGCTTTCAACCGGTCGAGATCAAGCGCGAGCACCGCAAATTTTCGACTCTCTCCCACCTGGCGAGAGAGATTTGTATCAAGCGAGTTTCGGTTGGGAAGTCCGGTGAGCGGATCAAAGAAGGCCAACTGGTTCAGCTTCCGCTCCAGTTGCTTCTGCTTCGTGATGTCTTTCCCGATGCAATGGATCCCGGTAACTACTCCCTCATAATGAATCGGAATCACCGTCACATGCAGGTCGATCACTTCTCGACGGCCGTTATAGACGGCAGTCTGATACTGCACCGGGGTACCCTCGAGCGCCCGGAAGAATTCCTGTTCTGAGTACGCGCGCCTGTCGGGCACGATCATCTGCAGAAATGGCGTGCCAATGAGATCCTTCGCAGGAATACCGTGAAGCTTTTCAGCCGCCTGATTCAGAAGAAGAAACTTTCCCTCGGTGTCGAAGGTCACCACCACGTCGATATTGTCTTCAGAGAGCGAGCGATACCGTTGTTCGCTCTCCTGCAACTGACGCTCAATTTCTCGGCGCTCGGTCACATCGCGGCCAATTCCGAAGAGTCCCACGACCTGACCGCCTTCGATCAGGGGTCGGGCAAGCACCTCTAACGTGAGCACCTTGCCATCTCGGTGCACCAGGTGCGTTTCGAACTGTTCGACGTTGCGATCGAGTACACGGCGAAAATGCTCCATCGCGGCAGGAATGTCGGCCTCGAGCATGCGCTGAGTGAAGTCGCCGCCTGCTTGCAGTTCTTCCTTTGCGTATCCCAGAAGTTGCTCGCCCGCGCGGTTCATCTCGATCACCGCGCCCTCGCGATCGAGGATGTAGTTCATGTCTGGATTGTCGTTGAGAAGCCCCAAGAACCGTTCTCGCGAACAATTCAAAGCGTTCACGAGATCCTCTCGACTGAGCGCGTGCACATCAAGAGAGTCGTGAGACGCGCGAGCGAACTCGGACTGCATGCTCCACACGCGCGCGTCTTGCCGCATCGTCGCGGTCACCCCCTTATAAACCGTGCGAGCCACGCTCGGGCTTCACACGGCGTTCCCCCATTGCCTGCGTTCAGTCTATTCGTTTCGAGCCACTGCGCTCAGAGTCTTGCTTTCAACTCACTGGGGTTGATCCTCGTGAACGGAGACGCTAGTCTTGCCGCCCTTTTTTGGTTTGGCCACCGCGGATGCAAGCTCCTGTTGTTCAGCCTCACGCGCTGCGGCCAATTCACCGGTTGCAGCAGAGACTGCGGCCTCTGCCCGCAACCTGCGATGCTGAACCAGAGTCGCAGCGCCGTACTTTTCCCGAACACGGTCCTCCGCTTCGGCGGCGAGAGTGATGATGAGGCTCGCGGCGATAAGGATCACCTGGGCCGAGAGATTGATCCACAGGAGCAAGGCGACCAGTGTGGCGAACGAGGCGAGCAGCGGGTTCGAGGCGGCCCCGCGCACAAACAGCCCTGAGAACTCCTGCAACACGAACAGCCCGATACCGCCGGCGAGCGAACCCGTCCACAGAGCCCGCGAAGGTGCGCGAATGCCCGACAGGAGACGGAAAGCAACCGCAATTGCGAGAGTGTTGATCGCGAGCGCAAGGAAGATGCCAACGATGCGTGATGCCGCCCTAAAAGCGGTCGATGCCTCGTTGGCTCCTGTCCATTCTGAGACCAGCGAAATACCGCTCGAGGTAAGCAGACTCGCGAACGCGGCCGCGAGCAGGAGACCACCAAACGCCACCCCCACGAGGAGGTTTCGCAGCAGCGCCCAGAGAATGAAGGTGTCGTCGGTCAGCACGTCGCCCAGCACGCGGAAGGCATTGCGCATGCTCCCGATTGCGCTGAGCGCGGCACCAACCAGGCCGACGAGCGAAAACACCCCGACAATGGTGAATCCCACGGGCACACGGGCATCCTCGGGGTCGACGAGGTCAGTCAGCCCGGGCACGAAAGAATCAAGCGCGTCGGTGACTGCGCGCAGAGCGTCGGGGTTTCCGCCGATCCAGATTGTCGCAACAGAGAAGAAGAGAAGGATAGCCGCGAAAACGCTGAAGAGCGCGCGATAGGTGATGCTATCGGCAAGCATCGATCCCTTGTGCGAGGCGTATCGCAGAAAGGCGCGGACGAGGCTGAATTGGAGAGCGAGCGCAGTGAGCTTCTGTAGCGGTCCCCGCGAGCCTGGGCCGGCTTGGGGCGTCTTCTTCGAAACAGCCATAACTCCAGGGTACGGGTTGGGTGCACGGGCGTCTGATGTCAGGCGGCTGCGCGACGCACCAGGTCGCGCAGCCGCGCCTCCACCTCCGGGGTAACCTCGAGCACCGCAAACGCGGTCGCCCACATCGAGCCGTCGTCGAGGGCCGCGTCTTCGTTAAAGCCGATCGTGGTGTAGCGGGTGTCGAACTTCGATGCAGGCTGCACGAAAGTCACGACCTTGCCATCTGCGGCGTACGAGGGGAACCCATACCAGGTCTTCGGGTCAAGGTGCGGGGCCTCTTCGGCCACGATGGTGTGGAAGCGCTCGGCAATCCGCCGGTCGGTATCGGGCAACTCCGCGATGGCGTCAACACAGGCCTGAAGCTCGCGTTCGCGTTTGGCGGCGCCCTTGACACCCTTTTGCGCTCGCAGCTCATCAGCACGCTGCTTCATCGCGGCACGTTCGGCATCGCTGAACCCGCCCTCGTCTACAGCGCTAGTAGCGTTCATCTCGAACCTCCGGTGATCGGTCGACTCTGGGTGCTTTCAATTTACCCCTGCCCAAGGAGTTCACCGCTCCTGCAAGTCGGTCGTTGCCGGGCCTTCGAGGCGTTGCCCGGTGGCCGAGAAGCGCGAGGCGTGAAGCGGGCAGTCCCAGGTACGTTCGGCCGAGTTCCAGCTGAGCACCCCTCCCAGGTGGGTACACACCCCCGACACCTTGCAGAGTGTTCCATCAACTCGGGCCACGCCAACGGGGGTGAACCCCTCGCGCACAACCGCACCCTCGCCCTCCTGCAGCGCTTCAGCATCGAGCTTGGCACGCACCTGTGTGCCGACCCACCCGCCGATGAGCCTGCCCGCCACGTGCAGATTCGTGCTCGCTGTGTCACGCACCTCGGGCAGGCTAATACTTCGGCCGCGCAGCACACCGTGCCATTCAGGCGGCTTGCCCAACAACTCACCGGCAATGGCGAGCGCCGCGGCGACTCCGTTGGTCATGCCCCACTTGTTGAAGCCGGTCGCCGCATAAATGCGGTTTCCCCCGCCCGGAATTGGGCCGGCAAAGGGAATGCGAGAGTGCGTGCGGTAATCTTGCGCCGCCCACCAGGTGAGACGCTGAGCCGTGGGGAATTGGTGCAATGTCCACTGATCGATGGAGTGCAGGCACTCCCTAGTGTCCCTCCCGCGCCCGGGGACGTGGGATCCACCCCCCACCACCAGCACGCTGTCACCACTCGGGCCGGTGGCGGTGCGCAGCGAAACGTCGGAGTCGGCCGCGACATACATACCCTGAGGGAGCGTTACGCCGGGCACACGATATGCGGCCGCATACGAACGCAACGACCCGACGCGCGCGAAGAACAGACTGCGGTCGAGGATCGGAACTCCGGTCGCGAGCACGCAGACGTCAGCGCCCACCGGTCCGAGTTCGGTCTCCACGGTGAGCGAGTCCGAGGTCTCAGTAACGCCAACCACTCGACACCCCTCCACGACGGTGCCACCGAGGCTGCGCAGTTCGGCGGCAAGCGCTCCAAGCACCAGCATGGGCTGCAACTGAGCCTGGTTTCGCATGCGGATCGCTCCGGCCAGTTGGAAGGAAAGACCTGCTTCCGTCTCGTGTCCGACTTGCAGGCCCACCGACTGCGCAGCATCAAGTTCTTGGTCGAGCAGATATCGCTGCGAGTCGTGGGTGACGTAGGTGACCGCATCGCGTGTCTCGACCGGCACCCCCTTGTCGGCGAGTTCGGCGAGCAGCCAACTCTGAGCCGCACGGTTTGCCTCGACGTACGCGGCGAGCACCTCGTCACCGGCATGCTCTCGTACCTCACTGAGAACCGTTCGCTGCAGCAGGCTGAGCTTGCCGGTCGTATTGCCGGTGGCGAGCGCCCCGACCTTCCCGGCTTCGAGCACCGTGACGTGTCGCCCCGCCCGGGCGAGGAGGAGAGCTGCCGAAAGCCCGGTGAGTCCGGCCCCGACGATCACGGCGTCACGGCGCTGTTCCGGCAGGAAAGGGTCGGTGACGACCGCGGGCGCGGTGAGGTGCCAGAGGGAGCGCATGCCCACGACCTTACGAGTGGCGAGCAGTTCTGGGGAGGGCCTTGACAGGGACAGATGTTTCCCGCGCAATTTGAACTTCCTTCACGCGGGTGCCGTGGCCGGGGGGGGTGCCAGCGTGATGTGGTCGGTCAGCGACCCCCGGCGCTCCCCGGAGGCGTGATCTCGCCCCTCCAGGAGCCAGTGGCAAAACCGTTCGAGTGGAGCAGTTCCTTGAACCGCTTCAGATCAGCAGAGGTCTGGGCTTGATCGATACCGAGGAGCGCCCCCGCCTTCTCGACGAACCCCTCCGGGTCCCAGTCCAACTGCAGGCGAACGCGGGTCTGCTCGTCGTTCAGCCGGTGAAAGGTGACGACCCCGGCGTGCTGCGGGCCGCTCGTGCTCTTCCACGCAATGCGCTCGTCGGGGAGTTGCTCGGTAATCTCGGCATCGAACTCACGCTCGACCCCACCAATCTTCACCCGCCACCGGGTGGTCGTGTCGGTGAGTTGATCCACATGCTCAACCGCGCTCATGAAGGCGGGAAAGTCCGTGAACTGTGTCCACTGGTTGTAAACGGTATGTACAGGTGCGTCGATATCGATATCGCTGCTCACAGTATGCATCTTCGATCTCCCTCGTGCTCGAGTGGTGATAAACGCTCTGCGGGCGGCTCCCGCCAGGCGTGCCTCCGAGCGTAGGCGGGCGGCCGCCATACGTCTGCGGGGTTGACTTCCCAGCCAGAATCCGGGGCTGCCGGGGCCCGGTGGGGTCAGTCTCCCCTCGACTCCGACTCCCGTTATCCAATTGCGCGTAGACCGGTCTCCATCCACTTCATAGACTGCTGCTATGCAACCCTCAGCCTCTCGTACTGCGGCCCAGCGCACCCTCGTCACCATCCTGCTCAGCGCCGTCGTGGGGTGGGGGCTGTTCGTGCTGGCGATCTACACCGACATTGTGGTGGAGTCGGGGCTCACGCCCGAGCAGCTCTACGGCGTTGACCGGGTCGACATCGTGCGGCCATCAAAATATCTGATCTTCGCGGCGATCGCGTTGGTCGCGCTCACCGCCGTCTGGGCAAAGAACCGCATGCGGGCGCAGCTCGCCTCGGGCTCCCCCGCGTCGCGGCTCACCCCCGCTATCGAGTCATTTGCGGGCAGTGTGGTGATCATCACCCTGGTGCTCTCGGCGATCATGGCGCTCAACGTCTTCATGTCGAGCTTCTTCGACAGTTCTTCGGGCGTGGACGTTGTCATCCGCGTCCTCGACACATATCTACCGATCGTGCTCTTCACCGCGCTCGCGGTGACGGTGCTGCTCGCCGGGTTCGTCTTCACTCGGCACCTCCCCCGGGTTCAGTTCGTGGATCAGCCCGCCGGCCATGAGTCTGCGGGCCTTGCCGATCCTGCGACGCTGGCCGCTCCTGACACGGCTGGCCACACCGGTGCCGCAGCCCCCGCTACTGCGGTGGAGGCCACCCCGGATCCGGCCGCTCAGCGCGCGACTGCGCTCGCGTTCACCGTGCCGATCGTCGCGGTGGCAGCCGCCCTCATCTTCGGGCTGATCGTCTACGACCTGACGCAGAATGCCTTGCCGGTCTGGATCTGGGTCATCGTGCAGGCGGGTGTGGGCGCGGGCATCGTCTCGGGAACCGTCTACGCGGCGAAGGCCCTCGATGCCCGGCGCCTCCACCTGTCGCGGCCCGCGGGCGCGAGCGTCGGGGCCAAGAACCTCAACCTCGTGCTGTCGATCATCTTCGCGGCCGCTGTCACCCTGATGTCGCTCGGCTACGGCGCGTCAGCCGCCGAGCAACTCCGCGTGAACACGTTCCTGTCGATCAGCGCGTACGCGAGCGCGCCGCTGAAGGAAGACGGGGAGTTGGATTTGGCCGAGGGCGACGAGTTCACCGTCATGATCAACGGGTACGACCTGCAGCGAAACTCAGACGTGTCCGTGACACTGGAGCCCGGATCCACGGTGCTCCTTGAATCGGAAGTCGACTGGGAGGGCTACCTCGGAGGAGAGGCTTCGCTCCCTCCCGAGCTCGAATCCGGTGAGTACAACCTGACGCTGCGGGCACAGAGCGCCTCCGGTGCCGAGCTCGAAGTGACGCTCGCGGTGACCGTCGACGACGGAGTGATTTCGCTGCCGAACGGAATGGAGGCGAGCACCTCCGACCAGGCACAACAGATCATCGCCCCCACCCTCGGGTGGGTGGGCAGAGATCTACTCCCGGCGCTCTTGATGATCCTGCTCGCGGCGTTCAGCCTCTATGTGACGCTCAACGCGCGCAACCGCGATGCCTTCGTGTCAGAGCCCGAGAATGCGGTCGCCGACACGGAGCACTAGGTTCCAGCCTCATCGCTGCCGTCACTGGCCTGATTACCAGCAGGCGCGTCTGCAGGCGCGTCGCTCGACTCCTCGTCGGCCTGCTCCTTGTCTGCGGTCGTGCCTGAGCGCCCTGAGCGCCCCTCGGCGAGATAGGCCAGCCGGTGCAGGGTTTCCCCATTTCGCCAGATGAACGCGGCATCCTCGATGACGCTTGGCACCAGGGCTGCCGGGCCACTGACCGCGTGCTCAGTGATGGTCACCACGCACTCTGACCCGACCGGCGTCACAGTGATGGTGACCCTCGCCTTGCCGATCGGCCGGCCACGCGCGAGCAGCACCATGCGATGAGGCGGATCCCACACCTCGCAGCTGGTCGTGTCGTTGAGAAGCGCGGGCCACACGCCAACCGAGTGCTGAATCTTTGAGCCGGGCGCGGGCCAGTGCTCATCAACATCGCGCATTCGGGATGCCCCGACGACCCATGACGGGTAGAGCCAGCCGTCGCTCAGTACGTCAAACACCGCATCAGGGCTGCAGTGAAACCTTCGTTGATTCCTGGCCATAGTCTTCTCCCGTCGGTGCGGTGCCGAGTGACTTCTGTACGTCGGTGATTCCAGTGTTGCCTTCCAACGCCTGTGAACGCGAGGGCTTGACATCGCCACTTGACCTCTCGGTTTTGCACGGGCAGCGGCCCGCTCCGTTAGGGTCGTGTCATGGCTACCCTGAAACCGGCCGCGGTGATCGGCTCCGGGCCCAACGGGCTTGCGGCTGCGGTGACCCTCGCACGTGCGGGAGTACCGGTGACGGTCTTCGAGGCAGCCGAAACCATCGGCGGGGGCACCCGCACGGCCGAGGTGGTGCGCCCGGGCGTGCTACACGATGTGTGTGCCGCGATCCACCCGATGGCACTCGCGACCGAGTTCTTTCGACAGTTCGAGCTCACCCGCCGGATGGAGTTCGTGGTGCCCGAGGTGTCGTACGCGAACCCGCTCGACACCCCGGGTGGTCGGCACCGCGCCGCTCTCGCCTACCGCGACCTCGACCGCACCGCGGAAGAGCTCGGCCGCGACGGCAAGGCATACGCCCGGTTCTATCGGCCGCTCGTCAGGCGACTCGAGGGCATCACCGACTTCACCCTCGGGCCCACCATGCTGGCCCTCCCCCGCGATGTGCTCGCCGCGGCCACGGTGGGGCTGCGCACGCTCGAGCAGGGCACCGCACTCTGGAACGCTAGGTTTCGCGAGGAGGCGGCACCGGCCCTCATCTCCGGGGTCGCCGCGCACAGCGTCGGTCGCATGCCGAACCTCGCGAGTGCTGCGGTGGGCGTGGTACTGGGAGCGCTCGGGCACGCTGGCGGCTGGCCCGTGCCGGTGGGCGGAAGTCGCGCGATCACCGACGCGCTCGCCGCAGACCTATTGGCCCACGGTGGCGTGATTCACACCCAGCGCGAGATCACCGACGTGCGCGAGCTCTCGGGATATGGGGTGAAGTTGTTTGACACTTCAGCGCGTGGCCTCGCCCGCATTGCCGGGCCCATGCTGCCCGCGAAGTACCGCCGCGCCCTGCAGCGCTTTGCCTTTGGCGACGGCGCGACGAAGATCGACTTCGTGCTCGATGGGCCCGTGCCGTGGGCGGATCCACGAGTGGCGGGGGCTCCGACGGTGCACCTGGGTGGATCCCGCGCCGAGGGCGCAGCTGCCGAACTCGCGGTGAGCCGCGGGCAGCACCCAGCGCACCCTTACGTGCTGCTCGTGCAGCCTACCGACTTCGACCCGGGTCGAAACCCCGCGGGGCTGAACGCCGTCTGGACCTACACGCACGTGCCGAGCGGCTCAGACCGTGACATGCGGGAACGAGTGACCGCGCAGATCGAACGTTTCGCTCCAGGCTTCCACGACCGCGTGATCGGCGTGCAGCAGACGACTGCCGTGGGCCTCGAAAGCTACAACGCGAACTATCACGGCGGGGATTTCAGCGCCGGTGCGATCACGCTGCGGCAACTGTTCGCGCGCCCCCAGCTCTCAGTGGATCCGCACCGCACCCCGGCACCCGGCATCTACCTGGCGTCGTCTTCAGCCTCCCCCGGCCCCGGTGTGCACGGGTTGTCGGGCTGGTACGCGGCACGTTCGGCGCTGCGCCACGACTACCATCTGCCCGAGCCCGACCTCGGGGTCTGAACGCGTTCGCCCGCCCCAGTGCGAAGTGCACAGGGGCGGGCGAAGGTGCGCTGTCGCGAGTTAGTGACCGCGGTCGATCCACTCCTGGAGGTGGGGCTTCTCATCGGCGATGGTCGTGGTGTCGCCGTGCCCGGTGTACACCACGGTGTCTTCGGGCAGCGTGAGCAGGCGCTCGCGGATCGACGCGACGATCGTCGGAAAGTCGCTGTACGAGCGCCCGGTTGCCCCCGGCCCACCCTGAAACAGGGTGTCGCCGGTGAAGACGGCACCCAGTGCGTCGGCCACGAAGCTGGTGGATCCGGGCGAGTGACCGGGGGTAGGCACCGCGATCAACTCGATGCCGGCCACGGTGAACGTATTGCCCTCTGAGAGTTCTCCGTCCGGCGCGGTGTCATGCACGGCATCCCAGAGCATCCGGTCTAACGGGTTCAGCAGCACCGGAGCGCGCAGCAACTGCCCGGTGTCGACCGCGGCCCGAATGTGGTCGTCGTGCCCGTGCGTCAGGAGGATTGCGCGCACGGTGCGGCGCCCCACGGCGGTGGCGATCTCGTCGGGATCGTGCGCGGGGTCGATGACGATGACCTCGTCGTCGTCGCCCACGATCCACACGTTGTTGTCGACGTCCCAGGTGCCGCCGTCGAGCGAGAAGGTACCGCTCGTGACCAGGCGTTCGATGCGCGCGCTCACAGCTCTACCACCGATCGCAGCACTGTGCCCGCGGCCATCTTGTCGAACGCGGCCTGCACGTCGCCGAGCCCGATGCGCTCGGTCACGAAGCCGTCGAGATCGAGCCGACCCAGCTTGTACTGGTCGATGAGCATCGCGAAGTCGCGGCTGGGCAGGCAGTCGCCGTACCAGGACGACTTCAGTGATCCACCGCGGCCGAACACGTCAAGCAGCGGCAACTCGAGTTGCATCTCGGGGGTGGGCACACCGACGAGCACGACGCGCCCGGCGAGGTCGCGCGCGTAGAAGGCCTGCGTGTAGGTTTCGGGGCGGCCGACGGCATCGATCACGACGTCGGCGCCGAATCCGCCGGTGAGCGCGCGAATCGCCTCGACCGCGTCTTCTGCGCGCGAGTTGACCGTGTGCGTGGCCCCGAAGCGCTTGGCCTGTTCGAGCTTCGCGTCGTCGATGTCGACCGCGATGATGGTCGTGGCGCCCGCGAGCTGCGCGCCGGCGACCGCCGCGGTGCCGACTCCGCCGCAGCCGATCACGGCTACGGATTCGCCGCGCTGCACCTCACCTGTGTTGATCGCCGCACCAATACCGGCCATCACGCCGCACCCGAGCAGGCCAACCGCGGCCGCGTCAGACTCCTCGTCGATCTTGGTGCACTGCCCGGCAGCGACCAGGGTCTTCTCGATGAATGCGCCGATGCCGAGCGCCGCCGAAAGCTCGGTGCCGTCTTCGAGCGTCATCTTCTGGGTCGCGTTGTGCGTCGCGAAGCAGTACTGCGGCTGCCCCTTCGCGCAGGCGCGGCACTGCCCGCAGACGGCGCGCCAGTTCAGGATCACGCGATCCCCCACCGCGACCTCGGTCACGCCCTCGCCCACCGCGGCGACCCGACCGGTGGCCTCGTGGCCGAGCAGGAAGGGGAAGTCGTCGCTGATGCCACCCTGAACGTAATGCAGATCGGTGTGGCAAACACCGCTCGTGATGATGTCGACGACGGCCTCGCCCGGGCCCGGATCGGGCACAATCACGGTCTCGATGGTGGGTGCGGCGTTCTTTGCCCGCGCCACGACGCCCTGCACTCGATATGCCATGCGGTTCTCCCTTGACGTGAAATATCTCGGGCCGTTGTGGCCCCCGACCAGGCTAACGCGTCTGGCCGTGGTCTCTCGCGGTGTGAGACAGTAGCTGCATCACGGTGCGGAGCGAAGGAGCGGGATCATGGTGGAGTTGGTGCTCGTGCGGCACGCCAAATCAGACTGGGGCGACCCGGGCCTGCCCGACCACGAGCGGCCCCTGAACACGCGGGGCGCGGCGAACGCTCCGGTGATGGCGCGGCGCCTGGCTGATACCGGCATCACAGTGGATCGCATCGTGTCGAGCACGGCGGTGCGTACCCGCACCACCGCGGCGGCGTTCGGCGCGGCACTCGGGTGCGAGGTCGAACTCACGCCGCACCTCTACGATTCCTCGGCGAACACGCTGCTTGAGTCGGCCGTCGCTGCGGGTACCGGAAGCGATGCAGACGGCGTGGGCGGCGTCGGCGGCCAGGGTGCGCCCGGTGTTGCTGGGGGTGCGGGCGGGCGAGTGAGCCCACGCACGATCCTGCTCGTCGCTCACAACCCCGGCATCACCGACCTCGCACACCGCTTGTCTGCTGGCGGCATCGACCACATGCCGACGTGCGCGGTGGCGCGATTCGTGTGGGCAACCGACGACTGGAACGAGGCAGTCACGCGCAGCCCCGATTCTTGGAGCCTCGACACGGTGCGCTGATCCACACCCTGGACATCAATGCGATGCGAGCTCACGATCTGGTGAGCGATTCCGACGCGACTACCCTAGAAGCGTGATCGACGAGACCGCGGAGAGCAGCACCCCGAACCCCGAGACCTTGCTCGGCGTGATGCTAGAGGATGCTGGCCGCCTCATGAACCAAGCATCCGGTGGGGCCTCCGCATGCAGTTTCACCAAAGCGGGCATCTCGGTGCCGTCGCTGAAGTACGCCGAGGGGCGGTGGGCGGCGCTCAGGGAACTGAGATCGCAGGGTGCGGATCGCGAGGCCGCCGAACGACTGGGCGCACAGTGGCGAGAACAGCTCGCGGCGCTCGAAGCGCGCGAAGCCAGCCGAGACTGGCTCGCGTACCGCAGCGGCGGGGTCGACGCACTCGCCGAGTTCGCGGAGCGCGCTGAGCGTCACTGACTACGCGAGCGGATCGACTCTGCGTAGCCCGTCAATCAGCACATTGACATCGGGCAGGATCATGCCACGTCCTCATCGTCAAGAATCGCATTCAGCGCGTCCTTGTCTGCGAGGTCGACAAGCAGAGCGTTTCGGCCCGATTCCCCAAACGTGGGCATCGGGCGATGACCTGGCGGCGGCTCATCTCTCAGCAGCTGCCGAATAGCTTCCTCGATCAAACTGCTTTGCGTCCGACCCTCATCGGACGCACGCCGAAGCTGCTCACCTAATCGCGCTTCCCAGAGTTCGGTGCCAGCAGTCGTGGCCACTTTTGTGTCCATTTGGAACCGAATACGCCACAACGGTCATAAAAACGACTGCGATCTTTCGCGTGGGAGAAAGCTCTGAGCAGGTTAGGCCTCGGGGGTGAAGTTCAGCGACAGCGAATTCATGCAGTAGCGATCGCCCGTGGGCGTGCCGAAGCCGTCGGGAAAGACGTGGCCCAGGTGACCGCCACAGCGGGCGCAGCGAACCTCGGTGCGCACCATGCCGAGCGAGTTGTCTTCCAGCAGTTCAACGGCGTCGGGGCGCACCGACTCGTAGAAGCTGGGCCAACCGCAGTGCGAGTCGAACTTCGTGCCGCTGACGAAGAGTTCGTTTCCGCACCCGGCGCACGCATAGACTCCCGAGCGCTCCTCGTCGAGCAGCTCCCCCGTCCAGGCGCGCTCCGTTCCGGCGCCGCGCAGAATCGCGTACTGCTCGTCTCCGAGCTCGGCGCGCCACTCTTCTTCGGTCTTCTCGACTTCATATGTCATGCGTCCGATTCTAGGCGTTGCGCCTTGCGATGGGCTGGGTTTGTCACGCTGAATGACGCCTCGTGACGGCCTGAGCGCACCCGATCGACGCGCTGGAATAGGCTGAAGTCATGACGGATCCGCGCTCACAATCGACGTATCAAGTGCGACTCGGATGGGGGGCGGATGGGCTCATCCGGCTTGCCGAGTCAGGCATCGTCGTGGTCATCGATGTGCTCGGCTCCGCTGGCGGGCCCGCCGCCGAACTCGCCGCGCAGGCCGCCGCGCTGCCGCACGGGCCTGCGGTCTTCATTGGGTCGTTGCGCAACGCGACCGCGACCGCGAGGGCCGTCGTCGACGAGCAGGTGGCGCGCGGTGGGCGCACCTCGATCAACCTGGTGCTCGCGGGCGACGACGGCGACTTCTCCGTCGAGGATTTCCTCGCGGCGGGCGCGATCGGCGACGCGCTCTCGGCGCTGGGCATCGACCATTCGGCGCCAGATGTCGCGGTGGCAACCGAGGGATTCCGCCCGCTCACGCGGGCTCTGAAGCATCTGCTTTCCGCGAGCGCCGCGGGCATCGAACTTGCTCAGACCGGTCGGCCTGACGAGGTCAAGGCGGCGTCCCAACTTGATGCCGAGACCGAGGCCACCCGCCTCGGTCGGTAGCGTGGTGGGCCCGGCCCCGGGCATCCCGGGCCGGGCCCACCACGTCAGCACTACCGCGCGACGACCTGACGCTTTGAGGAAATCACGCCGGTGTCGAAGCCAGCTAGGTGCAGTCCGCCATGGAATCTGGCGTGCTCGACCTTCACGCAGCGATCCATGACCACCTCAAGCCCGGCAGCCTCAGCGATGGCCGCTGCCTCTTCGTTCCACGAGCCGAGCTGCAGCCACAGCGTCTTCGCGCCGACCTCGACGGCCTCACGGGCGACACCCGGCAGATCCTCGTTCCTGCGGAAGACATCTACGATGTCGGGCACGACGGGCAGATCCGCCAGCGAAGCGTAGACCTTGTGCCCCAGAATCTCGGTGGCACGCGGGTTCACGAAGTACACGTCGTACGGTGCACTGGACAGCAGGTAGGTGGCCACAAAGTAGCTCGCCCGCGCCGGGTTGTCAGAAGCCCCGACGATCGCGATTGACTTCGCGCGCCGGAGGATGCCAAGGCGGGCCGCCGCGCTTGGGCTCTGCCAGGTGCGCTCCGCCTGCCCCTGGGGGGACGCGGGTGCCGCGGGTGTCGGCAGCGCGCAGGCATCGCCCTGCGCCGCCGGAATGGAGGTGGACGCGTCGCTCATCGCTGTGCTCCTGTCGCAAGGGTGAGGGCCTGATCCAAATCCCACACGATGTCTTCCGGATCTTCGATGCCCACCGAGATCCTGATCAGGTCGGCGGGCACGCCGGCGGCCTCGAGCTGCTCGGGGGTGAGCTGCTGGTGCGTCGTCGATCCCGGGTGGATCACGAGGGTGCGCGCGTCGCCGATGTTTGCCAGATGGCTCGCCAACTGCAGTGATTCGATGAGCTTCTCGCCGGTGGCGCGGGCCGCCTGCAGGCGCTCAGCCTCCGAGGCAAATTCACCCGAGGGGCGCACGCCGAACGCGAAGACCGAGCCAGGCCCGAGCGGGAAGTACTTCTGTGCGCGCTCCTGGTGCGGGTGCCCGTCGAGGCCGGCCCACGTGACGAACGAGACGCGAGGGTCGCTCGCCAGCCACTCGGCCACGATGCGCGCGTTCGCGACGTGCGCATCGATCCGCTGCGGGAGCGTCTCGACCCCCATGAGCAGGTTGAACGCCGACTGCGGGCTGAGTGAGGGCCCGATGTCTCGCAGCTGCTCGCTGCGGAGCTTGGTGAGGAAGCCGTACTCGCCGAAGTTCGCCCACCAGCTAATGCCGCCGTATGACTCGACGGGCTCGGTCATCGCCGGGAATTTGCCATTGCCCCAGTCGAAGGTGCCAGCCTCGACGACGACGCCGCCCAGGGTCGTGCCGTGGCCGCCCATGAATTTCGTGACCGAGTGGATCACGATATCGGCACCGTGCTCGATCGGACGCACCAGGTACGGGGTGGCGAGCGTCGAGTCGACGACCAGCGGAATGCCCGCCTCGTGCGCGACCTTTGACAACCCCTCGAGGTCGGCGATCTCGCCGCCCGGATTCCCGATCACCTCGACGTAGAGCACCTTGGTGTTTGCCCGGATCGCCTTGCGGAACTCCTCGGGATCGGAACTCGCCACAAAGGTGGTGTCCACACCGAAACGGCGCAGCGTCACGTCGAGCTGCGTCACCGTGCCACCGTAGAGCTGCGCCGAGGCGACGACGTGGTCGCCGTGGCCCACGAGCGCGGCGAAGGTGATGAACTCGGCCGACATGCCGCTCGCCGTGGCCACCGCCCCGATGCCCCCCTCGAGTGACGCGATGCGTTCCTCGAGCGCGGCGACCGTGGGGTTTCCGATCCGCGAATAAATGTTGCCGTACTTCTGCAAGGCAAAGAGGTTTGCGGCGTCTTTCGCGCTGTCAAAGACGAATGAAGTCGTCTGGTAGATCGGCACGGCTCGCGCGCCGGTGGTCGCGTCGGGTGTTCCCCCCGCGTGGAGGGCTCGGGTGCGAAACCCGAACTCGTGCTCACTCATGTGGTCTCCTTCTGGCGGGCCTGGCGCACGGCTTCGCGCACGCCGTCGACGGCCCAGGGGTTTTGCAGGCTGGTGGTATCGCCGAGCGTATCGCCTTGCCACAGCTGCGCAAGCAGCCGACGCAGGATCTTGCCCGATCTGGTCTTGGGAAGCTCGGGCACGCGCACGATGATCTTGGGCTTGGCGATCGCCCCGATGTCACGCGTGACCTGGGCGCGCAGTTCGTCGAAGCCGACCGGTTCTGCGGCCCCGTCGACGACGAAGGCCGCGACGGCCTGCCCGGTGATCGCGTCGAATACGCCGGTTACTCCGGCCTCCCCGACGGCCGGGTGCGCGACGAGCGACGACTCGATCTCGATGGTGGAGAGGCGGTGCCCCGAGACGTTCACCACGTCGTCGAGACGGCCGAGGATCCAGATGTATCCGTCTGCGTCGACCGTCGCGCCATCGCCCGCGACGTAATACGCGCCGTGCTCGCCGTGCCCCGCGAAGGGGGCCCAGTAGGAGTCGCGGTAGCGCTCCGGATTGCCCCACACCGTGCGGGCCATGCCGGGCCAGGGCCGCCGGGCGACCAGCGTGCCCGATCTGCCGGGGGCGACGAGATTGCCATCCTCGTCAACGACCGCCATGTCGATCCCGGGAAGCGCGACGGTCGCTGAGCCAGGCTTGAGCGTGGTCACTCCCGGGAGCGGAGCGATCATCGCCGCGCCGGTCTCCGACTGCCACCAGGTGTCGACCAAGGGGGTCTCGTCGCGCCCGAAGTTGCGGCGAAACCACACCCACGCCTCGGGATTGATTGCCTCGCCGACGGTGCCGAGGAGGCGAATCGACGAGAGATCGTGGCCGGCAGGCAGCGCGTCACCAAACCAGGTCATGAAGGAGCGGATGAGCGTGGGCGCCGTGTAGTAGACGGTCACGCCGTAACGCTCGATGATCTCGAGGTGCCGCGTGCGGTCCGGCGTGTCAGGCGTCCCCTCAAAGATCACCTGCGTGAGGCCGTTCGAGAGGGGCCCGTAGATCTCGTAGGTGTGGGCGGTGACCCACGCAAGGTCGGCCGTGCACCAGTGCACGTCGTCGGGTTTCGCGTCGAAGTGTGCCCAGTGTGCCCAGCTCGCGTGCGTGAGGTACCCGCCCGACGTGTGCACGAGACCCTTGGGCATCCCGGTTGTGCCGGAGGTATAGATGATGAAGAGGGGATGCTCGGAGTCAAACGCCTGTGGCTCGTGCACGTCGGGCTGGGTGTCGATCGCGTCGTGCCACCAAAGGTCACGGCCCGCCGTCCACGGCACATCCTGGCCGGTGCGACGCACGACGAGCACGTGCTCCAGATCTGGGAGGCCCTCGGCGGCAATATCTGCCGCCGATTTCACCTCGACCTGCGTGCCGCGGCGGTTCTGCCCATCGGTCGTGACGAGAAGTTTGGCGCGGGTGTCTTCGAGCCGAAAGCGCACCGCCTCGGCCGAGAACCCGCCGAAAACCAGCGAGTGCACCGCGCCGATTCGCGCGCACGCCAGGGCGATCACGACGGTCTCGACGAGCACCGGGAGGTACACAACGACCCGGTCGCCGGGCACGATGCCCAGTGCGATGAGCCCGTTCGCGGCGCGCGCGACGCGACGCTGAAGCTCGGCGTATGACACGGCGAACCGATCGCCGGGCTCACCCTCGAAGAAGAGCGCCACCTTGTCGCCGCGACCCGCATCGACGTGACGGTCGACGCAGTTGACGGCAACGTTCAGCGTGCCCCCGGCAAACCACGTCGCCTCGGGAACGCTCAGCCCGCCCGCCCCCTGCACGGGCGGCGACCAGGTGTGCGCGGTGTGCCACGGCTCGACCCAATCGAGGCGCGCGGCGGCTCGTTCCCAGAACGCGACGGGGTCGGCGTTCGCGGCCGCATAGATCGAGGCATCGACGTTCGCCTGGGCGGCGAACTCCGCTGACGGGGCGAACGACCGTGTTTCGGTCAGGCGCACTTCGCTTGTCACATCCATCGTTTCAGCACCGCCCGTTCAAAGAGCACCAGGATCGCATTGGTAATCGTGCCCAGCAGCGCCAGGAGCACGATGGCGAGCAAGATCCGGTCGACGCGACCGGTCTGCTGCGAGTCGTTGAGCATCCAGCCCAGCCCCATCGACGCGCCCAGCAGTTCGGCGGCGACGAGGAACAGCCAGGCCTGGGCGAGCGCGAGGCGCAGACCCGAGACGACCGACGGCACGACTGCCGGCAACTGCACCGTGCGGAACAGCGACCAGCCGCGCAGCCCAAACGTGCGGCCCGCCTCGACGAGTTGCGGGTTCACGTGGCGCAGGGCATCGGCGACGGTGGTGTACACCGGGAAGAACGCACCGATCGCGATGAGGGTAACCTTCGACTCTTCGCCGACCTGCAGCCACAAAATGAGCAGCGGCACCCACGCGAGGGAGGGCACGGCGCGCAGCGCGACGAGCGTGGGAGCGAGCAACACGGCACCCGCGCGCGAGAGCCCGACGATCGCGGCGAATGCGAGCGCGATGGCCGAGCCGACTGCGAAGCCAATGAAGACGCGCTGCACCGAGATCGCGATGTTGAGCCACAGCTCTCCACGCTGAATGAGTTCGCTACCCGCCTCGACGACTGACCAGGGCGCGGGAAGCCGGTAGGGCGGCACGATCCCCGTGGTGGTCACGTACTGCCATGCCGCGATGATGATGATGGGAACCGCGAAACCGCCCGCGATCCGCACCCACGTGCGCGACCACAGGGGCGTGCGCAACTGCGCCGCCCCTGTAGCCGTGGTCACACCTTCGGTCATTCGGTTGCCTTGAGAGCAAACTGGTCGAAGACGATGGTGTCGATGGCTTCGTCGAGGGCATCCTGACCGCCTGCGACGTCGCCCGACTCGGCGATGATCGGCGCGATGGTTTTGAGCACCTTGATCTGGGCCTCACCAGGAACGCCGGAAACGTCGAGGTTCGACCGCTCGGTGATCACGGCTTTCGCGACCTCGATGTCGATTGACGCCGCGTCGGCGAGCAGCTGAGCCGTCTCCTCCGGGTTCTCGAGCGCCCAGATTCGGGCCTCCTCGTAGGCGTCGACGACGACCTGTGCGATGTCGGCGTGATCGGAAATGAACTCCTCGGTGGCGTTCAAAAACCCGTAGGTGTTGAAGTCGACGTTGCGGTAAATGAGCTTGGCGCCCGACTCCACCTCGGCGGCGGCCATGATCGGGTCGAGCCCCGCCCACGCCTGCACCGAACCGCCGTCGAGCAGCGACCGACCATCGGCATGCTGCACGTTCTGCACCTCAACGTCATCGACGCTGAGTCCAGCTTCCTGGAGCGACTGCAGCAGGAAGAAGTACGGATCAGTGCCCTTGGTCGCGGCGACCGACGTGCCCGCGAGCTGGGCGACGTCGGTGATATCGCTATCGGCACCGACCACGATGGCCGACCACTCGGGCTGCGAGAAGATATCGATCACCTGGATGGGCGAGCCGTTGGCGCGGGCGAAGAGGGCGGCGGATCCCGCGGTCGATCCCACATCGATCGATCCTGAGCGCAGCAGCTCGTTGGCCTTGTTGCTGCCGGCCGACTGAATCCACTCGACCTCGACCGATTCACCGAGCGCTTCCTCGATGAGACCTTGATCCTTGACGACCAGGCTGAGTGGGTTGTAGGTGGCCCAGTCGATCGAGAGCGTGTTCGACGACCACTCCCCGCCCTTGACGGTTTCGGTGGTCGCGCTGCCCTCGCCCTGCACGCAGCCGGCCATGGTCAGCGCCATGACTCCTGCGACGACGGTCGCGGGGATAATTCGGCGGGTGAAGGTACTCATGGGTTCTCCTTTGTTGTGATCTTGTGCACGCCCAGTCCGCCAAGCAGGCCGGTGCGGAGGTCTGTAAAGGCGCGCGCACCCCGGTCGCGGGGGCGGGTGCCGGGAACCGACACGACGCGGGCGATCGAGCCGTTTGTGGCCGGTGTGTCGATCTCTGCTTCGGGCAACAGCTCCGAGGCTCGTGCGGATCCGAGCGCGCCGATGCCTGACGACGAACCGAGCGCGACGACCTTTGCACGGGGACGCTCGGGCTGGGCATCCGTGACGAGCAGGTTGCGCAGCAGCAGCACGTGATCGGCAAGGTAGAGCGCCTCCTCCACGTCGTGCGTCACGAGCACGATAGTGGTGGGCTGCGCACGGTGGATGTCGAGCAGCAGGTCATGCATTTTTAACCGCGTGAGGGCATCAAGGGCACCAAACGGTTCATCGAGCAACAGCACGCGCGGGTTGCGCGCAAGCGCGCGTGCCAGCGAGGCGCGTTGCGCCATGCCGCCGGAAACTTCGCTGGGACGTTGGTCGGCGGCGTGGCTGAGACCCACGAGTTCGAGCAGCTCGGCGACCCGCTGCTTCGCGTCGCGCCCCCGAGTGCCGCGCGGAAGCCCGATGGCGACATTCTGCGCGATCGTGCGCCACGGGAAAAGACGCGGCTCCTGAAATGCGATCGCGGTGGAGTCGTCGTGCGCACGCACCACCTCGTCGTCAAGCGTAATCGACCCCGCCGTCGGCGAGTCGAGCCCACCAATGAGGCGCAGGAGGGTCGACTTGCCGCATCCCGACGGACCGACAACCGCGATGATCTCACCCGCGGTCACGTCGAGCGTCAGGTCACGCAGCACGGTGCGCGCGCCCTCCTTCGTGGGGAAGGTGCGCTCGACACCAGCGATGTGCACGCGGCCTGCGGGCGCGGTCGCGACGTTCTCTCGGTGTTCGGGCATAACAACTAATCTGCCGGGCGATGCCCGCATCACAAAAACCACCCGTAACACGGCGCAGCATTTGACGCGCGGATCCCGCCACACGGAAGCGAGCGATGCCTCGTGGTGCCTGGTTATGCCAGCCTTACCTTGCTTGTGGCGAGGCCCCGACCGGAGGATTATGAGCATATGAACACCGATCACAGTGACATTGAGGCCGCGATCCACCATTTGCACGAATCGCACGCCGACGACAGAGTGGGGCAGCGCCTGAATTGGCTGCGCGCTGGCGTGCTCGGCGCCAACGACGGCATCGTGTCGGTCGCGGGTGTGGTGGTGGGTGTGGCCGCAGCCACGCCGGGCAACATCGTCGCGATCGCTACCGCGGGTATCGCGGCGCTGGTTGCGGGCGCGTTCTCGATGGCCGGTGGCGAGTACGTGTCAGTGAGCACTCAGCGCGACACCGAGAAGGCGATGATTACCCAAGAGATACGCGAACTCAAGGAGCAGCCCGCCGCGGAGCTCGCCGAACTCACCGGCATGTACCGGAAGCGGGGCCTGTCGGCTGGGCTCGCCAGGCAGGTCGCGGTCGAGCTCACCGCGCGTGATGCCCTCGCGGCTCACGCCGAGGTTGAGCTCGGGATTGACCCCGAAGAGTTCACGAGCCCGTGGGTTGCCGCGCTCTCATCGTTCGTGGCGTTCACCGTCGGTGCGCTGATTCCGCTCGCCATGATCCTGCTGCCCTTCGGCAACGCGGTGGTGCTCACCGCAGCGTCGGTGGTGATCGGGCTGTTCTTGACGGGCCTGATTAGCGCGAAACTCGGCAAAGCCCCAATGCTCCCGGCCATTGTGCGCAACGTGGTGATGGGCTCGGCCACGATGCTCGCGACGTATCTGATTGGCCTTGCCTTCGGCGTCGCCCTCGGCTAGTGCCGCGCGGCTGACGGAGCACGCTTGCCCGTCGCCTCGCGAGATCGAATGTTGCGAGCCGTCACAAGCTCACTGATCAGAACTCTTCATAGTGCGCCGGATCCTGATCTGCCATGCGCCCGTCGGGGCATCCCAGCGCGGTGATTGCCGCAATTTCAGTCGGGTCGAGCACCAGACTGGCTGCCGCAAGGTTCTCGAGCTGCCGGGCCTGCGAGGCCGCCTTCGGAATCGGGATCACGCCGCGGGCGACCGCCCAGGCAAGCACGACCTGTCCGGGGCCCACCTCGTGCGCGTCGGCGATCCGCCCGATCACCGGGTCGCTGAGCATCTCGTTGCCGCGCCCGAGCGGGCTCCACGCCTCCGTGATGATGCCGTGCTGCGCGTGGTAATCGATCGCCTCCTGCTGCGGAAAGTACGGGTGCACCTCGATCTGGTTCACCTCGGGCACCACCCCGGTTTCCACGCGCAGGCGTTCGAGGTGTTCGGGCAGGAAGTTGCTGACCCCGATCGCCCGCACGAGCCCCCGCTGTTTCGCCGCGATGAGCGCGCGCCACGCGTCGACGTAGAGGCCCTGCGCTGGGTTCGGCCAGTGGATCAGGTACAGGTCGATGTGGTCGAGCCCGGTGCGGTACACGCTCTCCTCGATCGCGACCTTCGCGCGATGCGGCGCGTGATGGCGGCCGGGCAGCTTCGAGGTGACGATGATCTGCTCGCGCGGCACTCCCGAGGTGCGCACCCCGTGCCCGATCGCGCCTTCGTTCTCGTAGTTGAAGGCCGAATCGATGAGCGTGTACCCATTGTGGATCGCGCGCGCCACAGTGGCGGACCCCTCGGCGCCCCACAACTGCCAGGTGCCAAACCCGATTGCGGGCAGGGTGAACCCGCTGTGTGCGATGCGTTCGTGTGTCATGAGATTCTGCCTTTCCATTTCGATGCGGTGGCGTCATCGGCAACTGTGTTGGAAGCGGCCCATTTGGCAGGAGCCTCTGATTAGGCTTCTAGCCCTGCGTACTCCGAAGTGACCAAGTATCGATAAAGGCCTTCGTCCATCGGAGATTCGAGGGCGAGCTTCATCGTGACCACATTCAGCATCTTGCCGTCACCACCTGGCATCTGCTCCTGGACTGGTTCTCGAGATTCAGCGCGCCCGAGGTAGGTGAAGTCCAGCCCCTCGGCGTCGTCCTTCTTTGCAAAGAGATGAAGAGGAATCGCATTCTCCACAATAGATTTCACCTCAGAACTCTGCAACGTTCTTCGACTCCGCGTGAACCATCGGAGCGTTGCAGGATCAAGGAATTCGTCCCCATACTGCGTGCTCTCGGACACATGATCTGCCTTGTGATACGTCACGAAGATCGGACAAGAGTTGGAAGAAAAGTCCACCTTGTAGCCATATATTGTGCTGTACTCGTTTGAGTTCCAGTTGAGCAGCCGGCAGACGTCTTTCCGGGAATATTGCCTGCCAACTTCGAGTTCGCCAGTCCAGTTGAACCGATGCCTGGCCAAATAGAGACCAGTTTCAATTGCGTCTTCGAAGTGGGCTCGGAATTTCGGATCCGCTACGAGTAGGTCCGCTATCACAGCCGGAAACGCGAAATTCTCACCCTTGAAGTTGACCAGTTCTTGGTTGCCATACTTCTGCCGCTCGCTGACTGTGAAGAACTCAAGGGACAACACCCTTTGAACTGAGTCGAGAGTCGCTGCGTCGTTGACACAACCTTGCATTGCCAGGAAGATCCGGTACTCAGCGCGAGTCATGTACCGACCACCAAGGAGTTCCTTGAGCAGGAGAAGCTCATGCGGACGCTTACCATTCAGGAGTTCTGCCGACAGGAAGTTCAACACCGCATTGGCAAGCTCCGCCGGAGCTTCACTTTCTCGTTTCATCGTGTGCAGAAGCTGCCAGTAGTTCCTTCGTTTGGTGGCAATCACGACCGGATCGACAGCTTCGAATCGCGCAAAATCTAAGAGCTTTGGCGGCGCACCTAATCGTTGCTCCATTTCCAGGAACGCCGACTTCAGATTCTTCATACTGTCGAGAGATACCGCCGACAGCGACTGCAGAACCCGATCACGTGAGATCCTGTCGAAGTTGATGCTGGAGAGCCCCGAGATAGCGCCAGCCTCATCGACTTGGATGAGCTTCTGTCGGATGACGTCCTTGTTCAAGGAGCTATCACCGAGTAGCGCGATCGGAATGAGGTAGTTGTTCGCGTAATTCCCGATGAAGTCGATGACTCGGAGATGATCCTTGCCAGCAGCCTTCCTCAGCCCGCGTCCGAGTTGCTGCGTGAACACGATGCTCGACTGCGTCTGCCTGAGCATGACAACCTGATTCACCGATGGAATATCAATTCCCTCGTTGAAGATATCGACCGTAATGATGTAGTCAAGTTCGCCGCGTTCCAGATCAGCAACTACCTTCGCTCGGGTTTCGACTGCGTCCAGTCCGCTAAGTGCGCGTGTTCGCAACCGTTTGCCATGCGAGTCTGCGCCATTGAGCAAACGCGAGAGTTCAGCGGCTTCCTCCCTGCGGCTGCAGAAGATCAGGCCTCGCGTAGGACCGGCATGCCCATATCGCTCCAGAGCCGCCAAAAGATGGGCCACACGTTCCTCAGCTATCAGTCGCGTGAGGTCTGAAACATCGTTGACCGTTTCGCCTGTTTCATCCACATAGTCAGTCACACCGTAATAGTGGAAGGGAACAAGCATGTCTGCTTCGAGCGCAGCCTGCAGACGAATTTCGTATGGAACGTTGAAGTCGAACAACTCAAACACATTGAAATCGTCAGTGCGTTCCGGCGTCGCGGTAAGTCCGAGAAGGAAATCCGGTTCAAGATGCTCAATGAGCCGACGATAGCTCTGAGCCCCTGCGCGATGCACTTCATCGATCAGTACATAGTCGAAGTGCGCCGGATCTATGGCACCCAGGTTCTCAGGTCGTGAGATCGATTGAATCGTGGCAAACACGTATTTTCGGTCGAGCTCTTTGCGTGTTCCCACGAACTTCCCAATGTCGCGTTCAGCGACCCCGATGACTTGCCGGAACGCTTCAATTGCAGCATCAAGAATCTGTTCTCGGTGCACCACAAAGAGAACCCTCTTCGGGTCTGTTGCCCGCACATCCAGCGCCGAAAGTATCGTCTTTCCAGTTCCCGTGGCTGAGATCACGACCGCACGCCGCTCTCCAGCTGCGCGCACTTCATCAATTGCTCGCAATGCATCCACCTGCATGACATTCGGAAGAATCAGCGCTCCAGAACGGCCCGGTTTTTCCTCCCACCAATCCTCCGCGGCGCTGACAAGAGGTGGCATCTCAGCCACGACGTTTCGATCGCTCCGGGAATAATGAGCTTCATATGCTGCAATCCACTCACTGGTGAGAGGGACTGACGATTGCATCTGGCCCGATATCGCTCGCCTGAGTTGCTCAACTATGTCTCCACCCGGCAGTGCGGAGAAACGCAGATTCCATTCCTGGTTCTGGAGCAGAGCACGTGCAGTCAGATTTGAGCTACCAATGATCGCTGTTGAGGATTCCGGTTGTTCAAATAGATAGCCTTTGGGATGAAAACCCTTGCCCACTTCGTGATGCACGAAGACCTCGACACCTTTGAGCCCCAGCAATTCTCTGAAGGTGTCCGGAGCATTGAAGTTGAGATAGGTGGAAGTGACGATTACGCCGCTTCCACGGAAGTCCACGAGTGCCTGTTTGAGGAGCGCCAAGGCGCCAGGCGTAATGAACGCGACCGAAAACGTGAACCGTTCCGCGCGCACAATTTCGTGTCGAATCGCACGGAGCATCGTGTGCTCATCTTGGTTTGAGATGAGCTGTGGATGATAAATCTGGCTTGAGGCAAGAGAGGAATCTAGAAACCCAAAGGCAGTGTCTGCCTGCAAGGTACTCTGAGTTTCAGATGCCACTACAGGCCCACTGATCGAAGCCGCTGAACTGCCGGAATATCGGCCGGGGCCCACTCGACGGATTCGAGATCAGCAGCTGCGAGCCAGCGAATCTCTGCGTGCTCGGTAAGCTGCGGCTCGTCCTGGCTAAGCGTGCAGAAGTATGTCGTGAGGATTACGATGCCAAAGTCGTACTCGTGCTCGGTAGTCTCCAAGTGCTCACCGATGTCCGCAGCGCACAGGAGTTCCTCTTCGAGCTCCCGTCTGAGAGCTTCTTGTGGCGTTTCTCCGGGTTCGATCTTTCCACCAGGAAATTCCCACAGTCCAGGCAGCGACATGTGGTCTCCACGCTTCGCTGCCAGTATCTTTTCGTCCCGAATCAGCACTGCACCAACAACGTTGATACGACGTTTCGGCTTCGGATTGGTGTCTGCGCTGTCCATCGTTCATAGCCTAGCCGGCGTGGGCCCCGTAGCGTCGGCGTGGGTATGCGTCGGGGGTGCCTGGCCGGGTCTGGCGGGAGCATCCGCTGCGCACCGCGGCTCCCGCGGGGCGCAGCGGATGCGGATGGATCGGCACGCCCGCCGCGTGCCCACGCCGTCGCCAACGCTGAGCCAGCACACGGCACGAACCAGCCAGCCACGGAAATGAAAAAGTCCCAATCTTCCGAAGAAGATTAGGACCTCACTGGCTGGGGTACCTGGACTCGAACCAAGAACAAAGGTACCAGAAACCTCCGTGTTGCCAATTACACCATACCCCAAGGGCTACTCCGCAAGCAGTGCAGCACCGAGGTTCAACGATACCCCATCTGCCTCAACTTGCCAAAAGCGGGGCTCCCGTGGGCGGTTCGGCGATCCGCTGGAAGGAGATCAGGCGGGATCAAGCGGAGGAGCCGCCGCTCCCGGCGAATCGAGCGCGTCGATGTAGCGCAGCACGATGCCCTCGCGCAGCGCCCACGGCGACACCGTGAGGGTCTGCACATCGAACACCTTCATGGCGGTGCGCAGCACAATCGCGCCCGCCAGAATCTGGTACCCACGCTCGGGCGTAATGCCCGGCAGGTACTGGCGCACGTTCGAGGGCATGTCGCGCAGCGTCGGCTCCCACTCGCGCAGGCCGGTGTAGTGGATCGGCGCCAGGTCGCCCGTCACCGGGTCTGCTGGCCCGCCCACGAGCCGCCCCAGAGACCGGATCGTCTTCGATGTGCCCACCACGCGTTTCGGCTTCGGCCGGTCGGCGAAGAGTGTGTCGCGAGCCTTCGTGAATTCGGCACGGGCGTGCGCCCGAAGCTTCGACACCGCCTCGCGCTGCGGCGGATCCTCACGCAAGAAATTGATCGTCGACCGACCGGCACCGAGCGGCAACGACACCTGCACGTCGGGGTACTCGTCGGCACCCTGCGCGATCTCGAACGAGCCTCCGCCGATGTCGAACAGCAGAATCTCCCCCGCCGACCAGCCGAGCCAGCGGCGCACCGCGAGCATCGTAATGCGCGCCTCGTCTTCTCCCGACAGTACCTGCAGCACCTGGCCCGTCTTGCGGGTGATACGCGCGAGCACTTCCTCGCCGTTCGTCGCCTCGCGAATCGCCGAGGTGGCGGTCGCGATCAGGTCGTCCACCCCGATCTCGGCAACCGTGTCGAGCGCCTCACGAATCGCGGCGATGATGAGCCGCTGGCCCTCCTCGGTGATCGCGCCCCGCTTGTCGAGGTAGCGCATGAGCCGAAGGGTCGAGCGCTGCGAGTGGTACGGCACCGGGCTCGCGCCCGCGTGCGCGTCAACGACGAGCAGGTGGACGGTGTTGGATCCGACGTCGATCACTCCGAGGCGCATCCCCCCAGTGTATGTCGCTGTGCCAGCTCGACACTGAGCCGGGTGGACGACCGCGCAGGGTTCGGTGAGCGTGAACCCTGCGCGAGCGTCACCTCAGTACTGGTCGGGCGCTGCGTGGGCCGGTGGTGCGCCCGCCGCATCCCACTCGCGGGCCATCGTGGCCGTCGCCGAGACGCCAAAGCGGGTGGCACCGGCCGCCCAGAGCTCGCGCACCGCGTCGGCCGTGCGGATCCCGCCCGATGCCTTCACGCCGAGCCTTCCGCCCACGGTTTCAGCCATGAGCCGCACCGCGTGCACGGTCGCGCCGCCAGCCGGGCTGAAACCCGTCGACGTCTTCACGAAGTCCGCCCCGGCCTTCTCCGCGGCCAGGCAGGCCCCGACGATCTCGTCGTCGGTGAGCGTCGCGGTCTCGAGAATCACCTTCAACGCCTGGCTGGGGCACGCGGCCCGCACCCCCGCAATCTCGGCCCGAACAGCGTCCCACTCCCCCGCCCGCACGAGCCCCTGGTTCACCATCATGTCGATCTCGTGCGCCCCGGCCGCAACCGCGCGGGCGGCCTCAAACGCCTTCACCGGGGCCGAGTGCGCCCCGGAGGGGAAGCCCACGACCGTCACGATCTCAAGATCGCCGAGCGCGACAGGATCCACTGGGAGAAGCGACGGGCTGATGCACACGCGCGCCACCCCGAGTTCACGCGCCTCACCGAGAAACTGGTGCAGTTCCGGTTCGGTGGTGCCCGGCGCGAGGAGCGTGTGGTCGGCGATTGCGAGGAAATCTGAGGCGGTGAGAGTCACGCCTCGACCCTAACTCACCGGCACTGCGCTCACCCACGAGCCTGCCCCCATACAATCGGGCAGTAGGTGTCGCCTCTGATCGGCAAGAGCGACACCTACTGCCCGATTGCGGGAGCGGCTGGGGCGGACGGGCGCGGGCGCACGGATCCGGGTTCAGTCGACGATCAGTTCGGTCTGCAGCGGAGTGGGGTTGGCGAAGAGATCCAACACCGGGCAGTGCGCATCGACGGCATCCTGGAGTTCGCGGTAACGCTCCGCGGTCTCAGGCCCGCTCACCCGCACCTGCACGCTGATGCCCTGGAATCCCGGGCGCACGCTGTCGTCGAGGCCAAGGAATCCCCGCACATCGAGCGCTCCGTCGGCGGTCGCCTCGATGGTGTCAAGAGTGATGCCGAGCTTCTCGGCCCACACCCGATAGGTGACGACCTGGCACGACAGGAGCGCGGTGAGCGCGAACTCCACCGGGTTAGCCGCGAGGCCTTCGCCCCCAAGAGCAGTGGGCTCGTCGACCACGAGACGATGCCCGCCAGCCGAGTACACGCTGCCGACCGCGCCGGCGGCCGCGCCGGTCACACGCACGTTGAGCGCCGCCTTGGTCGGGTCCTTGGCGATGCCCTGCGCCCAGGCTCCGAGGCTCGCGAGCTTGGTGGATCGCTCCGCCGGAGTGATTGGCTCAAACGGTGCCTGCGTGTCGACGGTGGGGATTTGATCAACGGTGGTTTCGGTGGCGCTCATGAGGCTGCCCTTCTTTGGTGATGATGTGGCTTCGCCCGGGCCGGTGCGCCGGGTGAGGATCGGGATCCGCTCTCGCGGTGTCACCCCACTGTGCCCGCTCTTGCCCACCCTGAAAAGCGCCTCCGTCACCCCACGAAACGCACCGTCATGAAGCGCAACATGCGGACACAGATCGTCACGAAGGGTGCTGGATCACACCGGCTTAGGGCTTCGCATCTGGGTAAATACTCCGCGTCTCGCCGCGGCGGTTGCGACCGCCACGCTTGAAGAACCTCAGGTGCCATACGGGCAACAACTTCGAGACGCCCAGCACGACGTAGACTAGGGTGTTGATTGCGACCACGGTCGCGAAGATCGAGAACCAGTCGGTCGTCAACCATTCCTCCGGAAACAGGATTCCTTGCACCACCATCAGGCCCGCACCTCCGTGTTTTCAGATTCGGCGTGGTGTCGAGCCAACGTTGAACCAGCCGGCTCGCCTTGCGCGGTGAGATCAACCACTGAGACGACTTCTTGACCCAGCACATGCTCGGTGAGAAGACTCGACTCCTCCGCCGCCTGCGCCGAGGAGGGCGTGTGCTCCACGTGCTTCCACGTGGGCCGCTGACCCGACGATATCTCGAAGACACCTTTGAGGAACGCGAGGTTCAGGAAGGAGTCATAGACCAGTTCGGGGAAGATGAGCACCGAGAGTATTCGAGCCCGCCACCCTCCGTGCCAGGCGGTCACCATACGTTCGAGCGCGAACAGCAGGCCGATGCTGAGCCAAAACGGGAACCAGACCCAGGTGTCCATCGCGAAAATCATCAGCAGAATGAGGACGAAATAGGCGGCCAAAGCAAAGACGCCGTAGCCGATGGCAATCTGCTGCGCCCAGTACCTGAACGTCTGCGGGGTGATCCCGTACGCGCCGAGGTTCTCGAGGGCGCCACGCTGCCAGCGCAGCCGCTGCGCCCACAGCATGCCCCAGCTCGGCATCAGTTCGGTGACGACCGTGCACTCGGGCGGAGACACCATGAGGCCGCCGAGCGACTTGATCGCAATGGTGAGTTCGTTGTCTTCGGTCAGGGCGAAGGTGTCGTACACATCCCCCTGCAGCCCCGGGATCGCACGTCCACGAGAGTCGGCAACGGCCTTCAGCGCGGTCGCTCGGAACGCGGTGCCGGTGCCCGTCAGCACGAAGACGCGACCGTCGCGGCGCCGAATCTCGCGCTGATAACGGAAGTACTCGTTGCGCTGAAACTGACCCAGCAAGCCGTGACCCTCTTCGCCAGAAAACAGGCCCCCGACGGCCATCAGAGCCCGGTCGTCGGTGAAGTGTCGCTTCGCAGTTGCGATGAACTCCGGCCCGAGTTGCGTATCAGCATCCATCACCAGCACGGTGTCGTTGTCACCGAGGTTCGGCAGCAGGTCGGTGAGCGCCTGATTCAGCGCACCGCCCTTCTTATGTACGTTGTTGACGGTCTCGAAGACCTCGACCCCCGCCTCGCGCGCGACACGCACGGTGTCATCGGTGCAGTTGTCGGCCACCACGATCACGCGTTCGGGCGGCGATGTCTGGGCACGCAGCGATGCGATCGTCGCCGGCAGCGATGCCTCCTCGTTGTGCGCCGGGATCAGAGCCGTGACCGTCACCTCGCCGGCGAACTGGCCCCGAGTGCGCGCCATGACCACGCGCGGCGCGAGGGGTCGTTCGGCCCGGTGAGGCGGGGTGCGCCGGTAGCGGCGCGAGACGATGCGTTCGGCAGCTACCACGATGATGATCATGATGAGCGCGAGGGCGAGGGCCACCGCGACCAGACGCAGCCGCGGCAATTCCGCACTGTACATGACCTGCCACACCCCACCGATCGTGACGGCTATCGGATCCCACATCGTGGGCGAGTGCTGAACCGTCACCGCCCACCACAGCAGGCCGGAAGCGGCTAAGACGATCACTATGACCGCCAGCCCCACAATTCGCTGAAAGAACCTACTCATGGCCGCGTCCCCCCGGATGGCGCTTGTTCTCTCAGAATACGCTGGTTTCCTATGATTTTGGGTGGAGAATGCTGGTGATTAAGTGGCGAAAGATCCCACCCGTTCGACGCGGATCACCGGCTCGCCCGCCTCCTCCGAGGCCGCGAGATCCACTACCCCTTCGATCGCCCAGTCGTGGTCACCCGCCGGGTCATCGAGCACCTGCCGGAAGCGCCACACCCGCTCACCCGGCTCACCCGGCTCACCTGTCGCGGCGCTCGCACCGGCTTTGTCGATTGACAGCAATGCAGCGGATCGCGCCTCGGCGCCCGTACCCATCGTGTCGTACTCGGCGAAGTACGCGTCGAGCGCCGCGCCCCACGCCTGCTCGCCGAAGCCATGCGGGCCGTCGAGCGCCGTGAGCTCGTCGAGCTGGTCGAATGCGGCCGCGCGCACCCTGCGGAACACGGCGTTCCGCACCATCACCAGGAAGGCGCGCTCGTTCGCGAGCAGCGACCGAGCGGGAGGAGCGGTGTCGACCTCGGCGCGGGCCGCGATCGCCGCGCGATGCGCCTCGGGGTCGGGGTGTGCCAGCTCTTCCCACTCATCGAGCAGGCTCGAGTCGACCTGGCGCACCAGCTCACCGAGCCAGTCGATCAGCGCCGCGAGTTCCTCACTCTTCGACTGCTCGGGCACCGTGCGCTCGATGGCGCGATACGCGTCGCTCAGGTAGCGCAGCACCGTGCCCTCCGAGCGCCCAAGCTGGTAGAACGACACGAGATCGCGGAAGTTGAAGGCACGCTCGATCATGTCGCGCACCACCGATTTCGGGCGCAGCTCATAGTCGCGCGCCCAGGGCACCTCGCGGGTGTACGCCTCGAACGCCTCGCCGAGCATCTCCTTCAGCGGCTGCGGGTGGGTGATTTTTTCGAGCAGCTCCATCCGCTCCTCGTATTCGATACCCTCGGCCTTCATCGCCGCAACCGCCTCGCCGCGTGCCCGGTGCTCCTGCTGCCGCACGATCGCCCGCGGGTCTTCGAGCGTCGCCTCGATGATCGAGATCACGTCGAGCGCATATTCGGGCGAATCGGGATCGAGCAACTCAATTGCGGCGAGCGCGAACGGCGAGAGCGGCTGGTTCAGCGCGAAGTTCGCCTGTAGGTCTATCGTGAGCCTGAGCAGCCGCTGCCCGTGCGCGTCGCGGTACACGTCGACGATGCCGCCCTGCCGCAGCGTGCGGAAAATGCCGAGCGCGGTGCGGGCGTGCGCAAACTGCTCGGCCCGCGGCTCGTGGCTGCCGAAAATCAGGGTGCGCATCACATCGAGCGCCTCCCCCTCGCGCTGCTCACCGCGCGCGATCACCCCGAGCAGCATCGAGTGGGTCACCCGCATGCGACTCACCAGCGGCTCGGGCTCCGCCACGATGAGCTTCTCAAAGGTCTGCTCGCTCCAGGCCACGAAGCCCTGCGGTGCGGCCTTCTTCTTCGCAGGCTTGGCCTTCTTGCCGCCAGCCTTCTGCGCCTCGGCTTTGGCAGCGGATCGCGCGTTCTCGACCTCGTGCTCGGGCGCCAGCGCGAGCACATCGCCCTCAGTGTCATACCCCGCCCGGCCAGCGCGTCCGGAGATCTGGTGAAACTCTCGGGCCGACAGGCGCCGCATGCGCGTGCCGTCGTACTTCGCGAGCGCGGTGATGACGACCGTGCGGATCGGCACGTTGATGCCCACGCCGAGCGTGTCGGTGCCGCAGATGACCCGCAGCAAGCCACGCTGCGCGAGCTGCTCGACGAGGCGGCGATACCGCGGCAGCATTCCTGCGTGATGCACGCCCACGCCCGAGCGCACGAGCCGTGACAGGGTGGCCCCGAAGCCCGTCGAGAACCGGAACTCGCCGATGGCGGCCGCGATCTCGTCGCGCCCGGCGCGATCCACCAGCTTGATGCTGGCGACCGCCTGCGCCTGTTCGACCGCGTGCGACTGGTTAAAGTGCACGAGGTAAGCGGGGGTGCGACGCGTCTCGAGCAGTCCCTCGATGACCTCGTGCACGCCCTTCACCTCGTAGGCGAAGTGAAGCGGCACGGGGCGCTCCACACCCGTGACCCGCGCGGTATCGCGCCCGGTGCGGCGGGTGAGGTCTTCGGCCAGCTCGGTCACGTCGCCGAGCGTCGCCGACATCAGCAGGAACTGCGTGTCGCCCATGAGCAGCAGCGGCACTTGCCACGCCCAGCCACGCTCGGGTTCGGCGTAGAAGTGAAACTCATCCATCACGACCTGAGTGATGCCGCCGGTCTCGCGGTCGCGCAGCGCCAGGTTCGCGAGAATCTCGGCCGTGCAGCACAGGATCGGCGCGTCGCCGTTGATCGAGGTGTCGCCCGTCACCATCCCCACCCGCTCGGCACCGAACACCTCGACCAGATCGAAGAACTTCTCGCTCACGAGCGCCTTGATCGGTGCGGTGTAGACGGTGCGGCGACCCTCGGCGAGGGCGACGAAGTGGGCGCCGATCGCCACGAGCGACTTGCCGGTGCCCGTCGGGGTCGACAGGATCACGTTCGAGCCGAGCGCGAGGCCGAGCAGCGCCTCGTCCTGCGCGGGGTAGAGCGTCAGCCCGCGCTCCTCGAGGGCCCAGCTTTCGAAGAGCGCGTGAATCTCATCCGCCTCGGGGGTCGCTCCGCTCGCGCGTGCGGCATCGAGCATCTCGTCGAGCATTCGGCCGAGGCTCATGCAGCGTCCCGCTTCCGTTTGTAGCCCGGGGGCCGGGCTGATCCATATTGGGCGCGCACTGCGCCTTCCCTCTAAGCGTGTCATACCCCACCGACACAGCGTGCCGGAGTTTGCCCCACCCCCACCAAACCGCGCCGGCCACCGCAGCCAGTCATCCAGGGGTCGCAAATCCACCATCCCGCGGGCGTATGTGGTGGAATTTTGACCTCTCGGCGGAAACCAGACGGGAGGCCCAGGTAGAGTCGACGCATGGCCACTCCGCACCTGTTCCAGCCCATCTCAATTCGCGGCATGGAGGTGCGCAACCGACTCTGGGTGCCGCCCATGTGCCAGTACTCGGCGGTGGCCGAGGGGCCCGAGCAGGGAGTGCCCAACGACTGGCACCTCGTGCACTGGGGCGCGCTCGGCCGAGGCGGCGCGGGGCTTGTGGTCGTCGAGGCGACCGCGGTCGTGCCCGAGGGGCGGATCAGCCCGAACTGCCTGGGCCTCTGGAACGATGCGCAGGAGGCCGCCTTCGCCCGCATGCTGCCAATCGCGAAGGCCCACGGCGCGAGGTTCGCGATTCAGCTCGGCCACGCGGGGCGCAAAGCTTCCACGTACCCCTGGCTGCGCGATGCCCCGGGCGGCTCGGTGCCCGAGTCAAGCGGCGGCTGGCCGACCGTCGCCCCGTCGCCTGTAGCGTTTACCGGGCTGGCCGATCCACGAGCCCTGAGCACCGCGGAGGTGCGCGACGTGATCGCGGCCTTCATAGCGGCCACCGACCGCGCGGTGCGGGCCGGGTTTGACGCGGTCGAGCTGCACGCCGCGCACGGGTACCTCATTCACGAGTTTCTCTCGCCACTCTCGAACCATCGCGACGACGAGTTCGGCGGCACCCCCGAGAACCGCGCCCGACTGCTGCGCGAGATCGTGCGTGGGATCCGCGCCGCGCACCCCGAGCTCCCGATTCTCGTGCGCGTCTCGGGCGACGAGTGGACGGCGGGCGGCTTCGATACCGCCGCCGCCGCGCAGGTGGTCGAGTGGATCGCCGAAGACGGTGCCGACTTCGTCGATGCCTCCTCGGGTGGCAACGTGGCCGACGCGCGTATTCCCGTGGGCCCGTCATACCAAGTGTGGATCGCGCAGCGCCTGCGCGGCCACGGCCTCCCCGTCGGAGCGGTCGGCCTCATCACCACCGCCGAGCAGGCCGAGGGCATCCTCGCTAGCGGGCAGGCCGACGTGATCTCGATCGGGCGCGCGGCGCTCGTGAACCCCGCGCTGCCGCTCGAGTGGGCGCACACCCTTCGCGACGAGTACGCCGCACACCTCGTGCCCGCGCAGTACTGGCGCGCGCGCTTCTAGCCGAACCAGTACGCTCTCAGAATGGAAATCACCGAGGGGTTGCTTATCGCGGCTGCCGTGCTCATCGTGGTCGTGGCCGTGTCACTTCTCTCGAGTCGCATCGGCATCGCCGCACCGCTCCTCCTGGTGGTGCTCGGCATGGGTGTCGGATATCTTCCCGGGATCCCACTCATCGAAATTGACCCCGAGATCATTCTCGTCGCCGTGCTGCCGCCGCTCCTGTATTCTTCGGCGGTCAACGTGCCTGTTCTTGACCTGCGCCGAAACCTCGGCCCCATCGCGGGTCTGTCCGTGGCGCTCGTCATTATCTCGGCGGTTGCGGTGGGTCTGCTCCTGCACCTCGTTGTGCCCGCGATTCCGCTGGCAGCGGCCATCGCTCTCGGCGCCGTCGTCGCCCCGACCGATGCCGTGGCGGCCACCGCGATCGGCAAGCGTCTGGGCATGCCTCCGCGTCTGGTCGCGATTCTCGAGGGCGAGAGTCTCGTCAACGACGCAACCTCTCTCGTGCTGCTCCGCACCGCTATCGCGGCAACCGCTGGCACCTTCGCTTTCTGGGAGACCCTCGGAATCTTCGTCTACGCCGTCGTCGTGGCGACGCTGATCGGGCTCGCGATCGGCTTCGTCACCATGGGTGTCAGATCGAAACTCGCCAACCCCGTGTATGACACCGTCATCTCGTTCACCGTGCCCTTCATTGCGTTCGTGCCCGCCGAGGCCGCGGGCGGCTCAGGCGTGATTGCCGTGGTGGTCGCCGGGCTCTACTCCGGCCACCATGCGGCACAGAAGCTCAACGCGAGGGCCCGGGTGAATGAGCGTCTGAATTGGCGCACCGTGCAGTTCCTGCTCGAGCACGGCGTGTTCCTCCTCATGGGGCTCGAGCTGCAGGCGCTCCTCACCGATGTCGGCGCGAGCAGCTTCACCCTCGCCCACACCGGACTCATCGGGCTCGGCATCGTGATGGTGCTGCTCCTGCTGCGCATGGCGTTCATGGCCCCGCTGCTCTGGTCGCTCCAGCGCACACTCAACAAGCACCGGGTGCGCGCCGCCGGCACGAAACGCGCGGCGAGCCGAGCCCGGGAACTCGCTGACGCTGAATCCATCACTGACACGCAGGAGATCCGGGTACTGCGGGCTGATCGACGTGCGAGGCGCAGTGCTGCAGATCTTGAGCACGCCCGCAGTCAAGGGCTGAACTGGCGCGGCGGATTCACACTCGGCTGGAGCGGAATGCGCGGCGTCGTCACGCTCGCCGCGGCACAGTCGATCCCCACCGAGGTGCCCTACCGCTCGCACCTCGTGCTCATCGCGTTCATCGTCGCGGTTGTCACCCTGCTGCTGCACGGATTGACGCTGCCCGCGGTGGTTCGCCGGCTTCGGCCGAGCGGACCGACCCACAGCGATCGAGCTGAGGAACTCGTTGGTCTCTACACGGATCTCACGCGCGCCGGTGCCACAGCTGTGGAGTCGGCACTCGAAAACGAGCGTGCCCTCGCGCTCGAAGACCCACGGCACCCCGAGCCGTCAGACCGCACGATTCAGCGCGCGAAGGTGAGCGTGCACGATGCGGTCGCTCCGCTTGGCTACTCGATCCCCCGCACCTCGGATGCCGCGCGGTCAGCCAGCGAACAAGAGGCGCTCGCCTACCTGCGCCTCGCGCGCGCCGCACTCGAAGCCCAGCGCTCCGTGCTGCTCGAGGAACGCGCGATCGGGCAATACGACAGCGCGGCCTTGCGCCTCGCCGAGGAGGCGCTCGACGCGCACGAACTGCGGCTTGCTCCGCCAGTCGCTGGCCACTGACCGTCCGCCTGCGTCGGCGGCCCAGCCCCGCTCGTACCGTCAGCACTAGCCGGCGATGCGCACCGGGTTCTGGTGATGGCTGAACACGATGCTCGTGCGCGTCGACGACACCGCCGGGTGTGCCGAGAGGTGCTCCATCACAAAATCGCGCACGTGATCGGAGTCGCGCGCGGCCAGATGAATGATGAAATCCTCGACGCCACCCAGGAAGAAGAGTTGCATCACCTCGGGTAGACCACGAATCTCCTCCATGAACTCAGAAATGCGCTGGCGCGCGCCCGAACGAATCGACACGCTCACGAGCACCTGCAGCGTCATGCCGATCACGCCCGGGTCGACCTGCGCGGTAAAGCCGGTGATCACTCGCCGCGAGACCAGGCTGCGCACGCGCGCCACGCAGGTTGACGCGGCGATGCCGACGCGCTCGGCGAGCTCGGCGTTGGTCATACGCCCGTTGAGTTGGAGCTCCTCGACGATGAGGCGATCCACCTCGTCGAGCGCCGGTTCGACTCGCAGATTCTTCGATCGTTCCACCACTGCACCCCGCATTTCAGATGATTTGAAGTTGATATTCAACGATTTCCGAAGAGAATTCCCCCGTAATCCACTTGAAACGAATATAGTGCAGAATCATCGCAGTTGGGAAAGTGGATCGCACGCCCTGTTGACGCCGCAAGAAACCGCAGTGCCGCGGGCCGCGCGGATCCACTCACGCCCCCTCACGAAACAACAACCACCAAACCCAGAAGCATCGGAGCAGCTCATGCGCGTCGGCATTCCTACCGAGATCAAGAACAACGAGAACCGTGTCGCCATCACGCAGTCGGGCGTGTTCGAGCTGGCACGCCGCGGCCACGAGGTGCTCGTACAGGCGGGCGCCGGGCTCGGCTCGGCGATCACCGATGCCGAGTACGCGGCAGCGGGCGCGAAGATCGTCGCCTCAGCCGATGTGGTGTGGGCCGAAAGCGACATGATCCTGAAGGTCAAGGAGCCCATCGCTTCGGAGTACGCCCAGATGCGCAAGGGGCAGGTGCTCTTCACCTACCTGCACCTCGCAGCGGATCGCACGCTCACCGACGCGGTACTCGCATCGGGCACCACCGCGATCGCCTACGAAACCGTGCAGCTCGCGAACCGCGGCCTGCCGCTGCTCGCCCCCATGAGCGAGGTCGCCGGGCGGCTCTCGGTGCAGGTCGGCGCCTACTCGCTGATGAAGGCCAACGGTGGGCGCGGGATCCTCCTCGGCGGCGTCACCGCAACCCGTCGTGGCAAGGTCGTCGTCATCGGCGGCGGCGCTGCCGGTGAGCAGGCCGCGCGCATCGCGTTTGGCATGGGCGCCGAGGTCACCGTGATCGATATCGCCCTCCCCCGCCTGAAGCAGTTGGAGGACGAGTTCGGCGGACGCATCCAGACCCGCACGTCGAACGCCCACAACATCAGCGAGGCGCTGAAGGATGCCGACCTCGTGATCGGCTCGGTGCTGATCCCGGGCGAGAAGGCTCCCAAGCTCGTCACCGACGAGATGGTCGCGCAGATGAAGACCGGCTCGGTGCTCGTCGATATCGCCATCGATCAGGGCGGCTGCTTCGAGAACTCCGTGCCCACCACGCACGACAACCCCACCTTCCAGGTGCACAACTCGATCTACTACTGCGTCGCGAACATGCCGGGGGCGGTGCCCGAGACCTCGACCGCGGCGCTCACCAACGCGACCCTTCCCTACGTCGTCGCGCTCGCCGACAAGGGCTGGGTGGCCGCGCTCTCCGCCGACGAGGCGCTCGCCAAGGGCCTGAACGCACACGACGGCATTTTGGCAAACGCTGGCGTCGCCGAGGCATTCCCCGAGCTCGGGTACACCCCATACGCCGAGATCGTCGCGAACGCGTAGTTCGCGCAGCCATGGGCCAGGCAACTCGCGTAGCCTTGCAACCATGGATCTGAAATTCTCCTTCGGCGGGGCGTCACCTGATCAACACGATCACGGTGGCGCCCCGTCGGGCATTCCGCTGCCCTTCGCCGGGGCGGCCACCTCACTCACCCCGAGCTCCACCGTGCTCGAAGTACGCGTGACGCTCGCGGGCGATGCAGTGGTCGCCGAAGCGCTGTCGGGCAATGGGGTGACGTATGCGCGGGCCGCGCGATCCACAGTGGATCTGAGCCCCGCCGGCCTCGCCGCCGCCGCCCGGTCAGCCATCGCGCGTGCGGGGGCCGAGCTCGGCGACCCGCTCGTGGGCACGGTGTCTGCGGTGGTGCTCGCTCTTGGCGAGCACACTGGTGCCGTGCTGCAGCAGCTCGAGCTCGACGCGGCAGACCCCGCCGTCAGCGAAGCGCTGCAGGCCCGCACCGGCATCTCGGCCGGCACCCCGATCCGGCTCGAGCGCGTCGGCGCGTAGCCGCACCGGGCGGCGATCACGCAGCAACCCAGCACGACGAATTGCGGAGGCAGCAGAGCATGACGATACATGGCGGGCCCAGGCTCATGCAGGCATCGAAGCGTTCGGCGGTGCCCGCGTTCGAGGTGATGCGCATCACCGACCAGATCGCGACGCGCCGGGCGGCTGGGCACGATGTCGTCTCGCTGTGCGCCGGCGAGCCGAGCGCGCGGCCCACGCCGGGCACGCTCAAGCCAGCTGGCTACACTGGACCGCTCGGCACCACTCCGCTGCGCGAGGGCATCGCGGGTCACTATCGCAACTGGTACGACGTGGCCGTGGATCCTCGCAGCGTCGCTGTGACGACCGGCTCCTCGGGGGCGTTCCAGCTGGTGTTCCTCGCCGCGTTCGACCCGGGCGACCGGGTGGCGCTCGCGAGCCCTGGCTACCCCGCCTACCGCAATATTCTGACGGCACTGGGTGTGCAGGTCGTCGAGATCCCGACCTCGATCGAGACTCGATACCAGCCCATTCCGGCGCTGCTCGATGCGGCCGAGGCCGAGCACGGGCACCTCGCCGGGCTCGTCATCGCCTCCCCCGCGAACCCGACCGGAACGATGCTGAGCCGGGCCGACCTCACCGGGCTGGTCGACTGGTGCCGCGCACACGGCACCCGCCTCATCAGCGACGAGATCTACCACGGCATCACCTTCCCCGAGGCCGGCGACCCCGACCCTCGCGGTGTCACCGCGGTGGAGCTCGACCCGCACGCGATCGTCATCAACTCGTTTTCCAAGTACTGGGGCATGACGGGCTGGCGCCTCGGCTGGGCCCTGCTGCCGGAGGATCTCGTCGGGCCGCTCGAGGCTCTGGCCTCGAACTTCGCCCTCTCGCCGCCCGCCCCGGCGCAGGAGCTCGCGATGACCGCCTTCACCGCGGAGACCTACGCCGAGCGTGACCTTGTGGTTTCAGGCTTTGCTCGCGCGCGCCAGTTGATCCTCGATGCCGCGCCCGCGCTGAACTGGGGCGTCGCGGCACCCTCAGACGGTGCGTTCTATTACTACTCCGAGCTCGGGCCGCAGCTCGAGCGCTTCGGAACCGCCACCGCGTACGCGCAGGCGCTGCTCGAGCAGGCCGACGTGGCGCTGGTGCCCGGCGTCGACTTTGACCCGATCGCGGGCGACCGAGCCGTGCGCATCTCGTACGCGGCTGGCGAGGCCGCGGTGCAGGAGGCGCTCGCGCGCATCCTGGCGTTCCAGGCCCGCTAGCCCGCCCTCAGCGCCGCCCGCAACCCGCCACCCGCCACCGAAGAGGCGCAATACCACCACTCCGCGCGATCTTCTGGTGGAATTGCGACCCTTCGGTGAGGTAAAGAGATGGGCAGGCAGGGATGCAGGCCATGGGCAGCCCACCGCTCCTCTCAACTGCGGCGCCCAGGCCCGCGCTCGGTGAGGCGCAGGTACCCCGAGAGCGCGGCGACACCCTCCGCGGTCGCGGGAAGACCCGCACCGAGACCGTCGGAGGAGACGAGGTGCGCGGCCCACTGTGCTCGGCTGATCGCCACGTTCAGGCGGTTGCGCATGAGGAGAAACTCGAGCCCGCGCGGCACGTCTTCCGCGCTGGAGGCAGCCAGGCTGACGATCGCGATCACCGCCTCCTGCCCCTGAAACTTGTCGACGGTGCCGACGCGGATCCCGCCGAGACCTGCCTCCGCGAGCGCGCTCGCGAGGCACTCGACCTGCGCGTTGTAAGGAGCGACCACGATGATGTCTGCCTCGGTGAGCCCGCGGTCTGGTTCGCCGGGCTCGGAGAGGGTACCGCGCAGCGTGGCCGTCGCGATGCGCAGCACCTCGGCGGCCTCCTCCGGCGAGCGGGTGGAGTGACCCACGTGATGCACGGGGTGCCAGTGCAGGCCTGCGGGTCCCAGGCCGCGCACCTCGCGCAACGCGGCCGTGGAGTGGGCGTTCAAGCGCCCCTCGTACGCGAGCTCGGAGACGACCTCGGCGAGTTCGGGGCGCATGCGCCGCGTCTCGGCGAGAAAGTAGCCGTGACCGTCGGGGATCGTCTCGTGCGCGCCCAGCAGCCAGCCCAGCGCCGAGGTATCCACCGGTTCGGGGTGTGAGCCCTGCGAGACCTGCGGCAGCTGCTGCGGGTCTCCGAGCAGCAGCAGCCGCTCGGCCGAGACCGATGCGGCGATCGTCGGCGCGAGCGAAAATTGCCCGGCCTCGTCGATCACCAACAGGTCGAGACTGCGCCGTTCAACCCGAGCCGCGTTGCTGAACGTCCAGGCCGTCCCGCCGATGACGCACCCGCGCCCGGCATCCCGGTGCCGCCCCACGAAATTCAGGTGCCCGGTATCGGGCAGCACGGTGAAGGGCCTCGGCTCACTCTTTGACGCACCACGCTGCAGCGATTTCCCGACGAGAGCCGGGTCGAGCCCCGCCGCGACCACCCCAGCGAGTACGTTCTCGACGACCTTGTGCGACTGCCCCACGACCCCCACTCGCCACCCGTTCTGTTCAACCAGGGTGCGGATCACGCGCGCGGCCAGGTACGTCTTGCCGGTGCCCGGCGGGCCCTGCACCGCGAGCGCCGAGCGGTCGAGCTGGCGCAGGGTGGCCACCACCGCGCCAATGGTGCGGGCCTCGTCGAACCCGCCGGCTGCGGCAAGCGCCTCGGCGGAGCCAGGATCGACCAGCGGCCGACCGCCCACGAGCCGCGGCGGCACCCGCCTGATGATGTCGACCACCGGGTCGGCCAGGAAGTAGCCCTCGTCGAGCGACTTCACGAGGCTCGCTCCCCATTCCTCGATGGCACCGGGCTGGGTGAGGCCAGGCGGGGGTGAACCGGGGGCGATCGCCACGGGAAGCTCGAGGTATGGTTCAACGCCGGTCGGGGATGTCTCGGTGATCGTCACCCCGTCATCGTCGACCTCGAGAATCTCGACCTTCCGTGCGCCCCGGGCCCCGGGGGCCGCCCCGCGCTCGGCGAACGGCGGCGGGTACTCGTACAGCGCATACACGTTGGCACCGGCCTTGAGCGTGCTGCCCGGTGCCAGCTCGCCGCGCAGCCGCAGGTTGCGTCGCAGCGCGCGGCCCCGGGGTGGCACGTGCCAGTCATCGATGACCTCGCTGCGCGCCTCGTCGACCACGAGCACATCGCGTGTGTCGGCCCAATCCTCGATGGGATCCACGAGTCGCGCAAAGTGCGCCCACCAGAACGCCTTGTTCTCGCGGGCGTGGTAGTCGATCGCGCTCGCCGCGAGGGCCGCAGCCTTACGATCACGAGCGTCGTCGGCGACGCTCGCGTGCATCGCCAGCGCCAGCGCGGTCGAACTCTGCAGCTTCGTCTCGCGACCCTCCTCATTCGCCTCTCCGGGGGCGAGTGGCACGATCCCGTGCTCGCGGGCCAGCCTCAGCAGCCAGTCGCGCAGGCGGAGCGTGGAAACGCAGTCATAGCGGTTATATTCGGCGATGTCGGCGAGCCGCCGCTCACCCTCCGCCTGATCCACCGCCGACAGAGAGGCGCGCAGCGCGCTCGCCTCCGCGTACTCGACCACCGAGTCGCCTGCGTTCGTCACTCCGGTCTCGTCTCGCAGCTCGTCGCCCATGTACAGCGGCTCGAGCTTCTTGATGGAATACGAGCGGGAGCCGACGCGTAGCGCCTGCCGCACAATCGGGTACAGGTCAACGAGCACATGCTCGCGTAGCAGCTGGTCGACCTCCTGTTCGCCAACGCCGTGCCGGGCGGCGATGCTCGACAGGTGGGTGCGCTCATACGATGCGTAGTGGTAGATCTTTAGCTCGGGAAACCGCGCGCGCCGCTCGGCGACAAAGCTGAGGAACTCTTCGAGCGCTCGCCGCTCGGCGTCGAGATCGTGCGCCCAGATCGTGAAGAACTGCTCGTGCACATCCACCATGCCAAACAGATAGTCGATGCCCCAGCGCGCGGTGCCTTCCGCCCCGGGTTCGCGGTACATCGGGTCGCCCTCGAAGTCGAAGAACAGGTCGCCCGGGTTCGGTGCCGGGATCGCGGCAAGCGCCGCCGGGTCGATCACCCGCACCGGAGGCGCCTCCCCCGCCACCGCCGCGACCTGCGCGGCGGCCTGCGCGGCGATGCGCGCAAGCGCGGCCTGGCCGATTCCAGCGACGACGAGGGCACCCGAGGCGATCTCGGGGAGCGCTGCGGCGACCTCATCGAGGGTGGTCAGCCCGGCAGCGAACAGACGGTCGCGTTGCGCGGTACGCAACCCCGCAATCAACAGTGGGTCACGCACCCGTTCCACCTCGGGCGCGCACACCTCGCAGCGGCCACACGCCATCACGCCTGCGGCCCCCCAGGCCACCGGCTCGGCGCTCTCGCGCCGGCCGTCCGCGCCGACCGCCGCCGCTCGATCGAGCAGGATCTGGTGCAGCCGGTCGCGGCGGGAGCGAAACACGGGGGCGATGTCAGCGAGCTTGTGCTGGCTGCGCGCCCCGTCACCCAGAACGAGCACCGCCCAGGGTGCAACCGGCACGCCGATGCGCTCGAGTTGCTCGGCATAGGCCGCGAGCTGCAAGAGCGCCGTCACCTTGGCCCGGCGTGCGAGTTTCGAATCTTGCACCTCATATGCGCCGTCCGGGGTGCGCGCGAGAAAATCGGCGAAACCCACGAAGCCGATGGCCGGGTCGCCGGTGTGTGGATCTGCCGGGCGCACCTCGGGGTCAAAGAACGTGGCCTGAAACACGATGTCGGCATCGCCCAGGAGCGCGCGCCGGCTCAGTTCGGCGAGCTCGGTCAGCGCCTCTTCGGTCATGGCGCCGCGAGGCGGGAGCTCGACGACCCCGCCGGGTTCGCCCGCCGATCCGCTGCCGAACTCTGCGACGTAGCTCGCGAGTACCCGCGCCTCGTGGGCCTCGCCGAGTCTGGCCGCCCGAGCGAGCATCGCGTCAGTGTTGTCGGGCACCACGATGTCGCGGCCGATCTTGCGATCGACGCGGCGCAGAAATGCGAACTCGCAGGTACTCGCCGCGGTCAGATCGCTCGCACTCGTGACCAGCCGGATGTCATCGCCCGTGAGGTGCTGCACAAACATGCGGAATCCCTTCGCTGGCCCGAGCTGCTGTCGCCGCCGGGGGTCAATTCGAAGCTACCTCAGGCCTCCGACATGTTGCATAGGCTATGCTGGAAACCAGTGATGCCTTTCTTGGCGTCACGCGTCGCTTTCACCGTACCGCCCGCTCCACGAGCCTGGGCGCCGTTCGGCCGGATCTGCGGCGAACGGAAGCGCGATCCCGCGCCTTCGAAATATCGGCAGCGACGCGCAGACACTCACGATCACACGATCGAATCGAGTTGCGCGCGGCATGCCACCAGCATGAAAGGTCCCAGTGACCACTCCTACCTTCGCCGATCTCGGCGTGCCCACCGCCCTCGTTCACGCCCTGGAGAAGACCGGCAAGACCGAGGCCTTCCCCATTCAGCGCGACACCCTGCCCGACACGCTCAAGGGCCGCGATGTGCTCGGCCGCGGCCGCACCGGCTCGGGCAAGACCATCGCGTTTGCGATCCCGCTCGTTGCGAACATCGCACAGGATGTCGACAAGAAGCGTCAGCCGAACCGCCCCCGTGGCATCGTGCTCGCCCCGACCCGCGAGCTCGTCACCCAGATCGCCGAAGTCATCAAGATGCTCGGTGACCCGGTGGGCGTGCGCGTCTCCACCATCTTCGGCGGCGTGCCGCAGCGTCGACAGGAAGTCGTGCTCGAGCGCGGAGTCGACATCATCGTCGCCGCGCCCGGACGTCTCGATGACCTGATGAAGCAGGGCCTGATCAACCTCGACAGGGTCGAGATCACGGTGCTCGACGAGGCGGATCACATGGCTGACATGGGCTTCCTGCCCGTCGTCACTCGCATCATGAACAAGACCCCCCAGCAGGGGCAGCGTCTGCTGTTCAGTGCAACCCTCGATAACGGGGTCGACAACATCGTGAAGAAGTACCTGCATGATCCGATCATGCACTCGGTCGACGGCGCCGAATCTCCCGTGCCGCAGCTCACCCACCACGTGTTCGAGGTGCAGAGCAAGGCCGGCAAGGAAGCCCTCATCGAGGCGCTCGCCTCGGGCACCGGCCGTCGCATTTTCTTCACCCGCATGAAGCACCAGGCGAAGAAGCTCGCGAAGCAGCTCACTACCGCTGGCATTCCCGCGGTCGAACTGCAGGGCAATCTCTCGCAGAACGCGCGCGATCGCAACCTCGCCGAGTTTGTGAGCGGCGAGTCACGCGTGCTCGTCGCGACCGACGTCGCCGCCCGCGGCGTGCACGTCGACGGGGTCGAGCTGGTGGTACACATCGATCCGCCGGTTGAGCACAAGGCGTACCTGCACCGCTCAGGCCGCACCGCGCGTGCTGGCAACGAGGGCGATGTCGTGACCGTGGTGCTGCCCGAGCAGCGCTCTGAGATGCGTCAGTTGCTGAAGGCCGCGAAGATTCAGGTCACCCCACGCCCCGTCACTGCCGCCGATGCCGAGGTGGTGTCGCTGATCGGCGAGGTCGCGCCGCGGATGGATCCTCGCGAAATCGAGCGCAAGCGCAATGAGGCTCACGTCGCGCAGCAGCGTGCCGCGGGTCACAACCCGTCAGGCGACGGTCAGTCGCAGGGTGCCAACGCGAAGCGTAAGCGCTCGCGCGGCGGTCGTGGCGGCCAGGGTGGCGGCCAGGGTGCAGCTGCCGGTCGTTCGGCTGCGTCAGGCCAGTCGGGTCAGTCGCGTGCGCAGGGTCAGCCGCAGGGCGGCCAGCGTCGTGGTGCAGCCAGTGGATCCGCGCCGCGCCGCGCGGGCAGCACCGGCGGGGCGATGTACTCGACCAGCTCCAAGGCCTCCGCGCCGCGCAGCCAGGGCTCGCGCCGCGCGCAGGGCTGATCCACCGAGAGGTCAAAATCTGTCGCTCGAAGAATCAACTTGCAGCAGATTTTGACCTCTCGCGGGACGTGAAGTGTGGGCCCGGACGAGAAATCGTCCGGGCCCACACTCGTCTCCTGGCTCGTCCCGCCACCTCACCCCCGCCGAGGGGTCGCAATTCCACCACCCCATTCAGGGAAAAGGTGGAATTGCGACCCCTCGGCGCATGAGCGGGGAGCAGAGAGCAGAGAGCAGAGAGCGTGGGCGTGGGCGTGGGCGTGGGCGTGAGAGCGGGACCGGGAGCATGAGCAGGAGCTGGTTCCCTAATTAGCACTCGAGCGGGTCGCCATCGAGGTAGACCCAGCGGGACTCCGCCACCTCACCGCCACCAACGCGCGCACCGCCCGCACCTGCTGCCGCACCCCAATCTGAGCGCGGCTCGCGCACGAAGCGGCTCCGCTCGCGTTGCGACACACGGCCCTCCGGGGTGCGCGCGATTGCCGTGAACGTCACCGTACCCGCGTCGTCGAAGGGGCCGCCCGCAGTGGTTGCCTCAATCACTAAGCGCCGCCACGCCCAGGTCGGGTCAAGCTCAAGATCATCTGGGCGCGTGGATGAGTGCCAGGTGTCGAGCAAATACTGCGCCTTTCCCAGCGCGAAAGCGCTGTAACGCGAGCGCATCAGGCGTTCCGCAGTGGGTGCGGCCGCACCCGAGTGCAGGAGGCCGCAGCATGCCCCGTACGCTTCGCCGCGCCCGCAGGGGCAGGGTTGATCAACTGGGAAAATCGGGATGTCGCCGTCTGCCAGAGCCATGCCACGAGCCTAGAGCAGCGGCAGTTCGCGCGAAGCGCACGAGCACGGCAGAATAGAGTCAGCACGAGACGCGTGCGGCGACGTGCCGCGCCCGACATCGCATCACCGCGAGGAGAACCGAAGTGAAGACTCTCACCCGTATCACCACCGCCATCGTCGCGGTCGTCGTTTCGCTCTTCGTGGCGGCACCAGCATTCGCCTCCGAAGGCGAAGGTGAGAAGTTCGACCCTCGCGAGCAGTTCTCCGCGGCCGGTGACCCGGTGAACGTGGTCGCCATTCTCATCGTCGGGGCGATCATCCTGGTAGTGGTGCTTGGTGCGGCCCAGGTCCTGGGCAACCTGTTCGAGAAGAAAGACGCCTAACCTTGAACACCGCCGCGCGACTTGAGGCGCTCACCTACGAGACGATCGTGTTGCAGGTTCGCGATGCGATCCTCACGGTCACGATCAATCGTCCGGAGGTGCTGAACGCGATCTCACCTCAGGTGATCGCCGAGTTGCGCCAGGTCTTCGGCGAGCTGCGCGAATCGCTCGGCCAGCCGAGTCTGCCCGGCAAGCCCGGCGGAGAGGCAGCCGAGCATACCGCAAACGACTGGTCGATCCGCGGTGTCATTTTCACCGGTGAAGGCAGCAAGTCGTTTGTCGCCGGCGCCGATATCTCCGTCATGCGCGACATGACCCCAGAGCAGTCGGCACAGTATGCGGCGGGCGCGCAAGAACTCACGAGCTGGATCGAAACCCTCCCGGTGCCCGTCATCGCGGCGGTGAACGGATTCGCCCTCGGCGGAGGGTGCGAACTCGCGATGGCGTGCGACTTCATCTACGCGAGCGAGAATGCAAGCTTCGGACAGCCAGAGGTCGGTCTCGGCTTGATCCCCGGGTTCGGCGGCTGCGTGCGTCTGCAGCAGTACGTCGGGATCGCGGCGGCGCGAGACCTGATCTTCACCGGCCGCCGTATCGATGCCTTCGAGGCCGAGAAGCTCGGGCTCGTCGCCCACGTCTTCCCCGATACCGGCGCGCTCCACGTCGGTGCCGAGGAGGCCATGCGGCTCATCGCGAAGCAGTCACCAGTGGCCGTGGCGATGGCCAAGCGGACCGTGCGCGCTACCCAGTCGATGCCCACCGATGAGGGGCTCGTAATCGAACGTGAAGCGTTCGCGGCCTGCTTCGGCACGGGCGACATGATTGAGGGCACGACCGCCTTCATCGAGAAGCGCAAGCCAAACTTCCCCGGCAACTAGTTCGGTTAACTCTGCAGGCTGGCACTCACCGGGTCTCTCACGACTCGAAACGTGGTAACCCGCGGATCGGCCGCGCCCCGCACAAAGCCGGTCGGCGAAGCCGCGACCGCCTGCAGGAATGCGACCGTCTCCTCGGTGATCTCCTCGCCGGGCACGAGGTTTGGAATTCCCGGGGGGTAGGCCGCGAGGGTATCCGCGGACACGCGACCGATGGCTCGCTCGGCGGGCATCACCACGCTCTCCGCGAAGTAGGCCGCACGTGGCAACATGCGCAGGGTTCCGGCCGCGGGAAGCGGCGGGAACGAAGGCTGCTCAGACGCAGAGGGGGCCTCAGCGCCAGCCCCGGCAGCGACAGCACCGACGCCAGAAGCCTCCGCCACACGCAATGCCTCGGCCTCGTCGGCGACCGAGACGAGCGCCGTCTCCAGCCGCTCAAGATCCAGCGTCGAGAGCGCCCCGATCACGGCGACCACACTCGTCGCGGTCGACATCTCGAGGTATACCCCGTGCTTCGTGATGAGCCGCTCGCGCACCCAGTGCCCGCTCTGCCCCAGCCGCGAGACGTCGATCGGCACCCGCAATGGGTCGATCGCCACAATGTCGGCATACTGCCCAAAGTCATCCGACAGCACGCTGAACCTCGGGTCGGCACGCAAGAACTGACGAAGCAGATTCGATTGGTGGATCGCGCGGCCAATTGCCTCCGTGCCCTGCACGAGCGCGTGCCGGGCCGCGTCGAGCGATCCCATCAGGATCGCGCTCGCGGAGGTCGAGGAGGTCATGGTGAAGGCGCGCGCGACGAGCGGCTCGAGTCGCTCGGAAATCGGCGAGTCGCCCAGCAGCAGCATCGCTGACTGGGTGAGCGACCCGGCCAGCTTGTGGGTGCTGGAGATCACGAGATCCGCGCCCAGCCGAGCCGGTGATTCGGGCAGCTCCGGATGAAACCCGAAGTGCGCTCCCCACGCCCCATCGACGATGAGTGCGGCGTCGTAGCGATGCGCCACCTCCGCGAGGCCGGCGACATCGGCGGTCGACCCGAAGTAGCTCGGCGACACCACATACACGCTCGACACGGCGCGCCCCGCTTCGACCTCGTGTGCCAGCGCGGCCTCAAGCTGTGCGGGGGTGAGGCCGTGTGCGATCCCGTTGCGTGCGTCGATGCTCGGGGCCACGAAGGCCGGAATCAGGCCGGCCAGAAGCACCCCGTCGGTGAAGCTCGAGTGCGAACTGCGTTGCATGAGCACGCGCTCACCGAGCCCCCGAACCGCGAGCGCCGCGGTGCGGTTGCCCTGCGAGGCGCCGTTGGTGAGAAACCACGCGCGATGGGCACCCCAGGCATCCGCCGCCAGCTGCAACGCTTCGGCCAGGGGCGAACCCTCGCCCAGGTCGATCCCATCAAGCATCAGCGGCACGTCAAGCTCGGTGACCCGGGGCCCAAACACCGCCGCGAGGTGCGCCGCGCCACCGTCGGCATCATTCGAGTGCCCCGGCACCATCACGTGCATGGGGTGCGCGTCTGCGTGGCGCTGCAAGGCCTCGACATAGGGAGCGCGCGACTGTGCCTCGACGTGCGCCTGTGGGCTCGCCTCGAATTTGGCACGCCCATAGGCCTGTGCCCGTGCACCCGTTTCTTGTCCGGGCACCATCGAGTCACTCAGTTGCTGCAGCATGCTTCCATAGTGTCCGTCGTGAGCCGTATTCGGTACCCGCCAGATGCCTCGATGCCACCATATACTGTATGTATCAAGAGCAGTGGATCACCCCTCCACTCATCAAGAAAGCTGGTGAGCCCGTGCTCGACCCTCGACAGCTGCAGGCCCTGTCCGCGGTTGCCGCCGAAGGCTCCGTCTCACGCGCCGCGCGCCGCCTGGGTTGGAGCCAGCCCACCGTCGACTACCACCTCAAGGCGCTCGATCGCCTCGTCGGCAGTCCACTGGTCGCGAGGTCCACACGGGGAAGCATGCTCACCGCGGCAGGTCGGCTCTTGCTCGAGCGAGGCACCGAGCTCCTCGCGCTCTCCGACCGGGCCCTCACCGACGTGCGGGAATTCGCAGAGATCGGTCGAACCAAACTGCGATTTGGCTCCTTCCCGACGGCCGCGGCCCGACTGCTGCCTGCGATCGCCGCGCGGCTCCGGGAGGTCGGCATTGAACTCGATGCCGTACTCGAGGAGATCTCGCCCCTCGTCGCCCAGGTCAATCAGCGCACGCTCGATGCTGCGCTCGTGTACACCGCAAGCGGGTATTCACTGCCGTTCCGCTCGGACGTGCAGACCACGCACCTCCTCACCGACCCGCTCCTGCTGGCACTTCCCGCTCACCACCCCGCCGCGCGGCGGGCCAGCATCGATGTGGAGGGTGTACTCGAACTCAGCGATTCCTCGTGGGTCTTCAGTGCGACCCCGGGTGACACGCTCGACGATGTGGTGCGCGACGTGTTCGCTGCGGCATCCCAGCCCTTTCAGGTGGCGGTGCGCACCGACGATTACTCCGTGGCTCTGGGGATGGTCGCTGCCGACCTGGGGGTCGGGCTCGTGCCCCGGCTCGCGACCGAGCACGTGCCGATCGACGTGGTGCTTAGACCCATCAACGATCCGCGCTTCGCGCGCGAAATACTCCTCGCCACGCCGGCATCACCAGGTGGGCCCTCCCCCGCCGTGCGCCAGCTCGCCGAGGCCGTGCGGCGGGCGATCGCCGCTCTGGAGTAGCCCGGGCGATCGATTCTGGCGGCGGTGACATGGTGCCAAATGCGCCGGGCACGTGCCCGGGCAGCGCACTCTAGTTCCGGGCTTGAGCCGCTTCGGAGGGCTTCGGCACCTCAGTCACGAACGGCGCAATAAACGCGCCGATCGTCATCGCGAGCCCGCCTATCATGAAGGCTGCCCGTGTGCCCGCGGCCAGCGCGTGCGCGTCGACCGCATCAGGGGATCCCGCAGCGGCGGTCGACACCACCGTCATCACCGTCACGAAGAGCGCGGTGCCGGCCGCACCACCGACCTGTTGCACGGTGGAGAGCGTCGCGCTGCCGTGCGATGCCAGTCGACCGGGCAACGACCCGAGCGAGACCGAAAAGAGTGGTGTGAAGGTGCCCGCAAGCCCGATACTCAACCCGATGTGCGAGGCAAGCACCTGCCAAATCGTGCTCGTGTCACTCAACAGCGCCATGCTCCACAGCGCCAACGCGGCGACGATCACGCCAGGAACCAGCACGAAGCGGGCCCCACGCTGATCTACTAAGCGCCCAACTACCGGCCCAAGGAATCCCATAAGCAGGCCACCGGGCAGGAGCACCAGACCCGATTCAAGCACCGAGAACCCCAGCACGTTCTGCCCGTAGATGGGGAGGAGTATCAGGCTGCCGAAGAGGGCGATCGAGGCGAAGGTAAACAGGATCACCGAGAGCGCGAACGGGCGCGTGTGAAACGTGCGCAGGTCGAGCAGCGCGCGGTCGTCACGCTGTAGGCGCAGCTGTCGCCAGATGAAGAGCCCAAGACCAACGACTCCCACCAGGATGAGCGCGAGCGGCGGAATCGAGTGATCTGCGGCGGCGCTCTCCCCGATGGCGCTCAGGCCCCACACGATCCCACCGAAGCCAACGACGGACAACAGCACCGAGAACAGATCGACGCGCACCTTGCGCTGCGTGCCGACGTTCGGGAGGCGCAGCACGCCGATGATCAGCGCGGCGAGCGCGATGGGAAGCACGAAGATGAAGAGCCAACGCCAGCTGAGCCACTGCAGAATGAGCCCTGACACGGTCGGGCCGAGCGCCGGTGCCACGGAGATGACGATCGCGATCCGCCCCATCAGCCTGCCGCGCTGCTTATCGGGCACGAGCATCACGACCGTGGTCATGAGGAGGGGCATCATGATGGCGGTGCCGCCCGCCTGCACCACGCGGCCGATGAGCAACACGAAGAACCCGGGCGCGAGCGCCGCGATGAGCGTGCCCAGAGAGAACAGGCCCATTGCGATCATGAAGAGCGTGCGCGTTTTCATACGCTGAATGAGCATGCCGGTGATGGGAATCACGACGCTCATAGTCAATAGAAACGCGGTCGTCAGCCACTGACCCGCGGCCGCGGTGATGTCGAGATCCGACATCAGCTTCGGCAGCGCGACGCTCATGATCGTCTCGTTTAAGATCACCACGAACGCGCTCGCCAAGAGCAGCCAAATGGCCAGTCGCTCGCGCGGACCAAACACCTTCTCGGTCGCCGAGTCGTGCGGGGAGGAAGTGTGTTCAGGCTGCGCAGGCATAAGGGAACAATGCTATCTCATTCAAGCAACTGCCAGCACTTGTGCGCATCAGTGTTTAGTCATGCGCCGTGACCCGCCGCGCGAGGGCGCCCCCCAGAGCGGTCGCGAGGCCAAAGATCGCAAAGAGGATCGCCGGGCCCCAAGATCCCCCTCCAGACCAGCCGAGCGAGGCCTGCGCGGCGAGAGGCAGGAAGCCGCCCACGACCGCAGCCAGGTTGTAGCCGAGGCTGACGCCCGAGTACCGGAGCTCGGTCGGGAAGAGCATGGCCAGCGTCGGACCAGCGACCCCGTAGGCGAGGATCACGGCGGCGAGGCCGAGGCTAACCGCGACAATCGCGGCGCCGGGTGATCCACTATCGATCAGCCAGAACACCGGGAAGGCGACGAGCGCGGTCGCGAGCCCACCCCAAGAGGTGACACGGCCGGGCCCGAAACGCTCGGCGAGGCGGCCCGAAAGCAGCGTGATGCCAACTTGCACGACCGCGGCGATGAGGGTCGCGTTCACCATCAGCTGCCGGTCAAGACCACGCTCGTTGGCGCCAAAGTTCACGAGGAAGGTGTTCATGAAGTAGAACCCGCCGACGCCCAGAAGTGACACGAGGATCGCGATGGCGAGACGGCCGGGAGTGCGGCGGAAGAGTTCGATCACCGGTACGCGCACCCGCTCACCGGTGGCAACGAGCCGCTGAAACTCGGGAGACTCTTCGATGCCCACGCGAAGGAACACCGCGACGAGCAGGAGCGGAAGCGCAGCGAGAAATGGGAGTCTCCAGCCCCACGCATCGAACGATTCTGGAGGCAGCAGCAGCACAAGAGTGAATGCACCGCTCGACAGCAGCGTGGCGATCGGCGAGGAGAGCTGCACCAGTGCGGCCAGGCGGTTGCGGTGGGCCGGTGGGGCGTGCTCAACCGCCATGGTCATGGCACCGCTCCACTCGCCGCCGACCGCGACCCCCTGCACGAGTCGCAGCACCACGAGCATGATCGGAGCGACGATTCCGATGGCATAGAAGTCGGGCAACATGCCAATGAGCGCGGTAGCGACACCGATCAACACAACGCTGAGGATCAGTGTGGGCCGCCGGCCGATGCGATCGCCCAGGCTCCCAAAGAGCACCGCTCCCAGTGGCCGAGCAACGAACCCCACGCCGAAGGTCGCGAAGGCGGCTAGCGCGGCGGCTTGGGGGTCAAGTTCGGTGAAGAACAGCCGGTTAAACACCAGCGCCGCGGCAAGCCCAAAGAGGTAATAGTCAAACCATTCCATTGCGGTGCCAACGAGCGCGGCGAGCGCGACCTTCCGCGCTGCTTTGAGTGACAGCTGTGCCGGTGCTGGGTGCACTCCGGGTTCGTTCATCTCCGCCTCCTTCGCCGTGCCGAGTCTATGCGTTTCGCACACGTGTGCGCTGCTTCTCACAGCGCCGGGGCGAGTGCACAGACCAGAAGCACGATCGGGGTTTTGATTCCACTCAGCAGGATCGAGTTGGTGAAGGATCACCGTCACTCCTACGATCGAGTGTGCCGGTCTCAAGGATTTCGCCGGCCCACAAGTGGACTGAGAGCATCCAAGCGCGATCCGCCCGCCTCAGCAGAGAGGATCGAGGCCATCACGCGCACGCGACTCACCTTTTGGCTGATCCTTCTCCTCGGCGTCATCGGCACCATCGGCCCGCTCTCGACAGATATTTACCTCCCGACGTTCACCGACATCTCGGCAGACCTCGGAGTGCTTCCCGCGACGGTGCAACTCACCCTCACGGGGTTTCTCGTCGGGCTGGGATCGGGTCCGCTCATTGTCGGACCGCTATCAGACCGATACGGTCGCCGGCGCGTCCTCCTCGTTGCCCTTGCGGTATTCGTCGCCTCTGGCGCGCTGATGGGACTGGTATCTGAAGTGTGGATACTCATCGCGCTGCGTCTGATCCAGGGAATGGCCACCGCAGCTGGCACAGTGCTGAGCCGCACCATCGTCGTCGACCTTGCTGAGGGGAGCGCCGCGGTTCGTGCGCTCAGCGCGGTGGCGGTCGCCGTTGGTATCGGCGCCATCGTTGCCGCACCGCTCGGGGGCATCATCGGGGCGGCCTGGGGCTGGCGCGGCGTACTTCTCGCTCTGGCTGGTATCGGTGCCATCATGTTGGCGCTGGTGCTCGCATTCCTGCCCGAGTCACTCCCCGCCGAGAAACGACATGCTCGTGGAACCCGGGTGCTCTCTTCGCTCCTGACTGCCGCAAAGATTCCTTCGGTTCCCATGTACGCAGTGATCCTCGGCGCGACATACGCCGCGATGATGGCATACATTTCCTCGTCGCCCTTCATCGCGATCGGGATCATGGGCATCTCACCGCAGGAATTCTCGTGGTGGTTTGGGGCCTCCGCCAGCGCGATGATCATCGGGAGCCTCCTCAACATGTGGCTCGCCCCGCGCTTTGGCGCCGTGCGAATGCTGATGGTGGGTCAAGCGCTCCTCGGCGGATCCGGATTGATCTTCATCTTCATTTCGTTGACTGGGGCGCTCACTCCCCCGTTGTACTTTGGAACCGGGTTTGTACTCATTTCTGGATTCGGTATCTCAATGGCCAACACCACTGCCCTCGCGCTCTCATCGGGCGGGTCGGCACGCGGGTCGGCTTCTGCGCTGCTCAGCACTGCGCAGTACCTGTCTGGGGCACTCATCATTCCCCTGGTCGGGCTCGGGGGCACCCACTCCGCATTCCCCATGAGCGTGGCGGTGCTTGCTCTCGCCGTGCTGACGACCAGCGCACTGGTCATCGTGCGGCGCACGACCCACGCTTCTGGCGGCGATACTGAGATCGTTTCAGATCCCAGCTAGGGTTCTCTTCAACCGACCCCTCAGAGACCCCAGTATTCAGACTTTCGGCCTTTCGGCGTAGGGTGTGGATATGGTCAGATACCTCACCGACGATGATGCGGCAGGCGACGGTTTTCAGATCGTTCACGAGCCTCAGTTGCAGCGGTTCGCCCTCATCAAGAAAGCGCAGGTAATTGGCGAGGCGCACTACAGCCTGCTCGGCGAGACTGGCATTAACTTCGACCACACAGTCGTCGCTCCCAGCTACCGCGGCACCGGTCTCTCGACGTTACTTGCGCATCGCGCGGTCACCGACAAAATTGTGCGCGGGCGCAAAATCGCAGCCTCGTGCTGGTTCATCGAAGGCTTCCTCGCGAAGCACCCCGAGCTGCTCGACGCTCCAGATCAGTAACGAGCATTTCTGGTCCGAGTGGCCCTGTGCGGCTGCATCGAGACCGCTCTCACGCGTCAGCCTTCTTCCCTAGGCGACGCTTCTTCCCGCCATTCGAGCCAGCACCCTGCTGCCGAATGAGTTCTGTCAGATCGCGGGAAATCAGAAGCTCGATGCGCTCGTCACGCGCTGCCTGATACTCCTCGCTCGCCCCTCCCGAGTAGTACGGATGCGTCGCGCGCTCCTTCAGTGAATCACCAATTTCATGCCAGGCCGCTTCTCGAGCACGCGCCGTGGTGACCTTCAGATACTCGGGGTCGGTTGCCCGCGCGCGCAGTTCAACCGCCACGCCTTCGTAGACTTCTTGCCGGTGCCGAAGTGTCCGGTTATCGCCATCGCCATATTCCGAATCACTCCAAGAACTGCGACCCGTCTTCCGAATCTCTTTGCGCATCTGCTCGATGTGTCGCGCGTCGCGTTCGCGCTCGAGTGCGAGTTCGGTGATCGAATCGCGCACCATGTCGACAATCTCCTGCTCGTCGTAGTCGACCTTGCGCTTGAGTGCGTTCATGATGATCGCATTTTTCACACTCATACGCACGGCGACATCGGCGACGAGCAAGCCTTGCTCAACGATGTCTGCAACGGGAGCAAGTTGGCGCTGGGGAAGCTTCCGCGGAAGCCTGCGCCCGCGACGCTTGAACCAGCTGACCACCATGTTTCTCCTACCGCTCTTATGAGTCTTCCCAGTATCTCTCAGATCGGGGTCTGCACGGCACCGATTTCCCGAGTCAATTCCCGGCACCGATTTCCTCGACGATAATCTCGCGCAGCGTGTCGAGCGCTCGTTCGAACTGCACGCTGTCAGGCCCACCCGTTCCAATTACCAGACCGAACCTCTCGGTGGCGTGACTGTGCCGCTGCCAGTATCCGCTCAGGGGCACCGCACCGAGCCCGCATTCCGTGGATCGCGCGATCACCCGCGACTCCACGTACGGCGCCCGTTCTCCTTCCCCCAGTTCGAGCACGGCGTGCAGCCCGCCGCTCATCGGGCGAACCGTCAGGCCTGGCAATCCCGACAGGCGCGTGACCACTGACTCGCGCCGCATCGCATAGCGGCGTCGCATGCGCGTGGTGTGGCGCCGCAGCTCGCCGCTTTCGAGATAGTCGCCGAGCGCAGACTGCACGACAGCAGACACCGCCCCGCCCAGGTCGCGGCGCACCGGCTCGATGAGATCGCGGAGTCTGCGTGGGGCGAGGAGATACCCCGCGGCAAGCGACTGCGACACCGTCTTCGAAAAGGTGCCGAGCAGCACGACCGAGCCCGACTCGGGGTCGTCGAGCGCCGCCAACGCCGGCAGCGGACTCCCTGCGTGGCGCAGCTCCGAATCGTAGTCATCTTCGACGATCACCGCCCCGGTGCGGGTCGCCCAGGCCAGAAGCTCGCGTCGCCTGGCGAGTGGCAATGATCCACCGAGTGGATATTGATGGCTGGGCGTCACGATAATCGCATCGAGCATGCCAACGGGCAGCGCACCGGGGTCGAGTCCCTCCGCGTCAACGGGAAGTGCCACGATGTGCGCGCCGTGCCGTGCGGCGACGCGCCGCAGCGACGGGTAGCCAGGATCTTCCACGCCCACCACCAGCCCGCGACCGCTGGTGGTGCCCAGTGCGGTGAGCAGCAGCCCAAGCCCCTCGCGCGTGCCCGCCGTCACGATCACATCCTCGGCCGTGCGTGTCGTGCCGCGCATGCGGCGCAGGTGTTCGGCAATCTCGAGCCGGAGCCTCGGATCACCAAGCTCCGGGGCCTCGACGTGAGCGCGCAGTGCAGCATGCCGCCACGCAGCGCGCCATGCGGGTCTATCGATCGAGCTTGTATCTGGCACACCCGGAGCGAGCGGCAGTGGATCGGCACGGCGTACCGCCTCCGCGCCAACAGGGCGAGTCTGAGCGCGATCCGCGCGCCGAGCCTCCGTGCGCGGCATCGCGGCCGAAGCGCTACCAGACAAGAATGTAGCCGCATGCGCCAACCCGAGATCTGGGCTCACGCGGGTGCCTCGACCGTGGCCGGCCAGGAGGTACCCCTCTGCGGTGAGCTGTTCGTAGGCCTCGACGACCACCCCGCGGGCGACCCCCAGTCGCGAGGCAAGAGTGCGGGTCGCGGGCACGGCCTCCCCAGGCCTGAGCGCACCAGCGTCGATCGCGCTCCGCAGCGCGACCGCGAGTTGTGCGGGGAGTGAAGCCTCGGCGCTGCGGTCGAGGTGGATCGGCAGCTCGGCTGCGGAGCGTGCGTCGGGCATACGAATATTCTGACCCCCATTCTGCCTCTTGGTCTACCAAAACAAGTCAAATTTGGCACTTGCGAGGTACCACATGGCCCACGAGAGTAGAACTCATGACTGAGAACTCTGCTGCCCACTCGCCCATCACCGGTTCACCGCTTGTGAAGCGCGGCCTCGCCGACATGCTGAAGGGCGGGGTCATCATGGATGTCGTCACTCCCGAGCAGGCGCGGATCGCCGAAGACGCGGGTGCCGTCGCCGTCATGGCACTCGAACGCGTGCCCGCCGACATCCGCGCACAGGGAGGAGTCGCCCGCATGAGCGACCCCGATCTCATCGACAGGATCAAGGCGACCGTCTCGATTCCCGTCATGGCCAAGGCCCGCATCGGCCACTTCGTTGAAGCCCAGATTCTCGAGACGCTCGAGGTCGACTACATCGACGAGTCCGAAGTGCTCTCCCCCGCCGACTATGTCAACCACATCGACAAGCGAGGCTTCACCGTGCCCTTCGTGTGTGGGGCGACCAACCTGGGCGAGGCGCTGCGGCGCATCACCGAGGGTGCGGCGATGATCCGCTCAAAGGGTGAGGCGGGCACCGGCGACGTGTCGGAGGCGACCAAGCATATTCGCACGATCAGGGGCGAGATCGCCCGGCTCGCCGCACTCAGCCCCGACGAGCTCTACGTCGCTGCGAAAGAGCTCCAGGCCTCGGCTGACCTTGTCGCAGAGGTCGCGGCCACCGGCAAGCTCCCCGTGGTGCTCTTCACTGCGGGCGGCATCGCCACCCCGGCCGATGCAGCCATGATGATGCAACTCGGTGCCGACGGTGTCTTCGTCGGTTCGGGCATCTTCAAATCGGGCGACCCCGCCAGGCGCGCCGCAGCAATCGTCAAGGCCACCGCTCGTTTCGACGACCCGCAGGCGATCACCGAGGCATCACGCGGGCTCGGGGAGGCCATGGTCGGCATCAACGTCTCTGACCTCGCAGCCCCCCACCGTCTCGCTCAGCGCGGCTGGTAAGCATGAAGGCCCAGCCGCTCCGAGCCGGAGTGCTCGCGTTGCAGGGCGGGGTCGCAGAACACGCGGCACTGCTCGAACAGCTGGGCGCGACCGTCACGCTGGTGCGGCGCGAGAGCGATCTCATCGGGCCCGACGGACCACGGCTCGATGCTCTCGTGCTGCCCGGCGGCGAGTCGAGCACGCAAGACCGGCTCCTGCGAATCTTCGATCTTGCGGATCCGCTGCGCGATGTCATCGCGGGCGGACTCCCGACGCTGGGCACCTGCGCGGGGCTGATTCTGCTCGCGCGCGAAGTGCAGGATCCCGCGCCAGGACAGCGCACGCTCGGCCTGCTCGACGTGCGCGTGCGGCGCAACGCGCTCGGAGCGCAGGTCGCGTCCACCGAGGCCGAGTTCACCGTGCAGGCTGCCGAGGTGTCGGGGCTCGGCGCGTTCGGAGATGTGCGCGGCGCCCTGATCCGCGCTCCCGAGATCGTGTCGGTCGGAGCGGGTGCCCGGGTGATCGCCGTCCGCGACGGCCGGATCCTCGCGGCAACCTCACTCCCGCCTGGTGCGATACCTGACGCAACCACCCCGGAAAGTCGTCTGCCGCTCGGGTCGATGACCGGCATCGCGTTCCACCCCGAGATCTCAGGAGATCCGGCCTTCCATCGGGCGCTTCTCGCGCAGGCGCGCTAGCGGCGATCGGGGGTAAACTCGGGGCGTGTACGACGACCGATACGATCACGACCCGGTGAACGCGATGAAGCCCCGCCGCGTGTCTGCCCCGCGGCGACAGGTCACACTCGCACGTGGCCTCGTCGTCGAACACACCGAGACCGAGTGGTGCGGCGCGGTGGTGGGTGCGCGTGACGGGCTTGTGCACCTCGAAGACTTTCGCGGCAAGGTGCGCGCATTCGCGCTCTCCGATGGCTTTCTCGTCGATGGCACACCCGTCACGCTCGCGCTGCCGCAGCGCGCACCGCAGCGGCAGCGCACCGCGTCAGGCTCTTTTGCGGTGGATCAGCATCGCGCCAAGGTCGCGATGCCCAGCCGCATCTTCGTCGAGGGCAAGCACGACGCTGAACTCGTCGAACAGGTGTGGGGCGACGACCTGCGCGTTGAGGGCGTGGTGGTCGAATTGCTCGAGGGCGCCGACAATCTTGAGCAGGTGCTCGCCGAGTTTGGACCGAGCCCGGAGCGACGCGCGGGGGTATTGCTCGATCACCTGGTTGCGGGCAGCAAAGAGACTCGGATCGCTGACCAGATCACACGCGGCCCGTTCGGCACGAGTGTGCTCATCGTCGGCCACCCCTTCGTCGACATCTGGGCGGCGGTCAAGCCGGAACGATTGGGACTCGCCGCATGGCCAGAGATTCCCCGGACCGTGGAGTGGAAGACCGGAATCTGCCGCGCGCTCGGTTGGCCGGCTGAAGAGCCCGCCGACCTCGCCGAGGCCTGGTCACGCATCAGAGGTCGCGTGCGCTCCTTCCGCGACCTCGAACCGAGCCTCGTGGGCCGGGTCGAGCAGCTCATCGATTTCGTCACCGTAGAATCCTGACCGAAGGCGAGGAAAGAATATGCCTGGGCCCGCATACATCTTGATGGCCGAGTGGCAGGGGTCGTCCTCGTCGCGAGCGATGCAACTCGTCGAGGGCGCCTCCGCCATACGCGAAGACCTGCCCTCCACGACGGTCGAGGTGCCCGTTCCGCTCGGCGCAGGCGACACACTCGGCACGCCAGCGCTGCGACTCAGCAGCGTGCTCCGCTCGCGCGACGCTGCGGCGCAGGCGCTTCGCGCACTCAACGCGCCACACATCACCGTGGGGGGCGACTGCGCCTCAACCTTCGCGGGGCTCGCCGCGTCGATCGCGCGGCACGGTGCGGATCGCCTCGCCGTGCTGTGGTTCGATGCGCATCCCGATCTGCACCACCCGGCCACCTCTCCGAGTGGTGCGATCTCGGGCATGGCGCTGCGCCACGCGCTCGGCGAGGGAGTTGAAGACCTGGCCTTCGCCGATCCGGTGCGACAGGAGTTACTCACGCTGGTGGGCACGCGCGCATTTGACGACGAGGAAGTCGTTGAAGTCGCGTCGCGCGGCATTGCCCACATTGCGGTTCCCGCGGATCCCGGGCATGACGCACTCGCGCAGGCGGTGCGCGACCGGCTCCGATCCACCGGCGCGACGCACGTCTATGTGCACATCGATCTCGACGTGCTCGACCCAGCCGAGTTCACTGCGGTACACGCCCCGGAACCCTTTGGGCTGAGCCTCTCGCAACTCACCGAATCGGTGCGCATCGCGGTTGCGACCCTTCCCCTTGCCGGGGCCACCATCAGCGAATTCGCGCCGCGTGATGCTGCGGCGGCGGCGGCGGATCTCCCGAGCGTGCTGCGCGTGCTCGCGGCCCTCACCTCGGGCGGGCGGCAGGCCGCGTGACGGGGTCACAGGCGGCACCGGCTCCCGGTCGCAGCACGCGCCCGTGGCCACTCGCCGGGCTCGGCTACCTCTACGCCACAGCGATCGGCTTCGCCTGGGGCGCACTCTGGAGCACGGGGCGCATCAGGCGCAGCGGCGGGCTTTGGGTCTTCACCGGCATGCCGAAGTGGACCTTCGGCCGCGGTGGCAGCTGCGTCGGGGGATGCTATCTCACCGCGCACAACGTGAGCGAGGCGGTGCTGCGCCACGAGCGTGTGCACCGCGAACAGTGGCGGCACTACGGCATGGCGCTGCCCGTTCTCTACCTGCTCTCCGGGCGCAATCCGCTGCGCAACCGATTTGAAATCGAGGCTGGTCTCGAAGACGGCGGGTACCTGCCGAGGTCGCGGGGCCGCAGGTAGGTCTTGGCCCTACGCGTGCAGGTCGCGCATCGACCCGAGGATCGCGTCGCGGAGGGTCGGTGGGGCCGCGCCCTCGCACGCGCGCCGCACGGCAACCGTGAGTTTTTCAAAGACCTGCTGCTCGTCTCGACATTCGGGGCAGTCGTCGAGGTGCTCACGGATGGTCTCTGAATCGGTCGCGCACAGCTCGCCGCGTATGAGCTCTTCGAGGTTGGCCTGCGCGTATTCGCAACCGCATCCACTCATCGTGCACCTCCCGTGTTCGCATTGCTGTGCGCATCAAGACCCACGCCCTGCTCACGCGCATACTCGCCGAGCACACTGCGCAGCTTGGCTCGACCGCGGTGCAGGCGGCTCATCACCGTACCGATTGGGCGCTCGATAATGTCGGCGATCTCTTGGTAACTGAAGCCCTCGACATCGGCGAGGTAGACCACCATGCGAAACTCCTCGGCGAGATCGTTCAGCGCATCGGTCACCACCGTCGCCGGGGTCCGATCGATCGCCTCGGCCTCGGCAGAGCGCGAGGCCATAGCGGTCGTGGATTCGGCACCGCCCAACTGCCAGTCTTCAAGCTCCTCGACGACCCCGAGGTAGGGTTCGCGCTGCTTCTTTCGGTACGTGTTGATATACGCATTCGTCATGATGCGGTAGAGCCAAGCCTTGAGGTTCGTGCCCTCTGCGAAGCTCTCGAAAGCGGCGAAGGCCTTCATAAAGGTCTCCTGCACGAGATCCTGCGCGTCTTGAGGGTTTCGCGTCATCTTCATCGCGGCGCCGTAGAGCTGATCGAGATACGGCATGGCATCGCGGGTGAACCGGCGCTCCGCATCGGCGCGATCGGTTGGCAAAGGTTCTGTGCGGCTCACACTTCGACAGCTTACCGGGGGGTGGATCAGCGCTCGCTGCACACACTCCCCCGCGGCGCGAGTGCGCGTGTCGGGGCGGTCGACCAACGTCTGCGTGACCATGCCACCTCCCCGTTTCCCATCGTGTGCCGGTACACTTCACAACGACTGACACCCGCGAAATATTCCCCGTTGGAGCTGCCTGAAACATGCTGATCGCCAAGCTGAACTCCGGTCGTGATGACGAGGATCCGGCGGGCCAGGGCGACGCTGGTGCGGGAGTCACCCCACCGTGGGCGGCCCCCACTGCAACTGGCCCGCTCGCCGCGACCGTCCCGCTTCCCGGGTCGAAATCGCTCACCGGGCGCGAACTGATCCTGGCGGCACTCGCCGACGGCCCGAGCATTCTTCGCGCACCCTTGCATTCGCGCGACTCTGCACTGATGATCGAGGCGCTGCGCGCTCTGGGTACCACCATCGAACAGGTCGGCACGCCGGGCCCGTTCGGCTCCGATCTTCGCGTCACCCCCGCACAGACGCTCACCGGATCGACCAGCATCGAGTGCGGCCTTGCCGGCACCGTGATGCGCTTCATGCCGCCGGTGGCGGCACTCGCGCTCGGTCCAACCGCCTTCGACGGCGACCCGTACGCGCGCAAGCGTCCCATGCGTGCCATCTTGGAGGCGCTCCGCGCACTCGGTGCCGACATTGCTGACGAGGGCCGAGGCGCGCTTCCCTTCACCGTGCATGGCACGGGATCGCTGCGAGGCGGCCTGGTCGAACTCGACGCGTCGCTCTCAAGCCAGTTCGTGTCGGGGCTCTTGCTCAGCGCCGCCCGCTTTGACGAGGGCGTGCACGTGATCCACACGGGCGAACGGCTCCCCAGCGTGCCACACATCGAGATGACGCTCGACGTCCTGCGCGCCCGCGGGGTCGAGGCCGACAGCCCGGCGCCAGGCGAGTGGCGAGTGGCACCCGGCCCGATCCGCGCGCGAGACCTCACCATCGAGCCAGATCTGTCGAACGCCGCACCGTTTCTCGCGGCAGCGCTCGTCGCGGGCGGACACGTGACCGTGCCGAACTGGCCCACCACCACTACCCAAGTCGGCGACCAGTTGCGCGGGCTGCTGCCGGCGTTTGGTGCCGAAGTCACGTACACGCCGGGCCCCTCGGGCAGCGGCTCGCTCACCGTCACGGGTTCCGGCAAAATTCTCGGGGTCCACCTGCACGTGCCCGAGGCGGGCGAACTCGCCCCGACCCTGGTGGGGCTCGCAGCGCTCGCCGATGAACCGAGCGAGATCACAGGCATCGGGCACATTCGTCATCATGAGACCGACCGCATCGCGGCGCTTGTCGCTGAGATCCGCGGCCTCGGCGGGAGCGCTGACGAGCTCGAAGACGGCATCGCAATTCGCCCCGCCAGCCTGCACGATGGATTGTGGAAGTCCTACGCCGATCACCGTATGGCCACCACTGGGGCACTTCTCGGGCTTCGCGCTCAGGGCGTTCAGATCGAAGATGTCGAAAGCACAGCGAAGACCCTCCCGCAGTTCACTCAGCTCTGGGAGCGCATGCTCAGCGGTACAGGAGCAGGCGGCACCTCCGGCGGCAACGGTGCCTTCCCCCTCCTGGGCGGTGTGTCGGGCGCATGAGCTGGCTTCCTGTCGACGACGGCGCAGATGCTGACGAGCCGTACGGCGCGTACGCCGACCTTGAGGTGCGTCAGCGACCGAATCCAAAGGCTAATCGGCCGCGCACCAAGCGACGCCCCGAACACGCCGACGCGGTGATCGGCATGGTCACCGGTGTCGACCGGGGCCGTTACCAGGTGCTCGTCGGCGACTCCCGATCCACGGCGACCGGAGACGAGCGCACCGTCACGGCTGCGCGCGCCCGCGAACTGCACCGCACCCCCATCGTCATCGGCGACCGCGCCCAACTGGTCGGCGACACCAGCGGCGACGAGGGCTCGCTCGCGCGCATCGTCGGGCTCGAGGAGCGACGCACCCTGCTGCGCCGAAGCGCCGACGACTCCGATCGGCTCGAGCGCGTGATGGTCGCCAACGCCGACCAGATGCTCATCGTCATCGCTGCCGCGAACCCCGAACCGCGGGTGCGGCTAGTGGATCGCTACCTCGTCGCCGCCTACGACGCGGGCATCGCGCCCCTCATCTGCATCACCAAGACCGACGTCGCAGACCCCGAGCCGTTTCTCTCCCACTTCGCGGCGCTCGAGGTGCCGGTGTTCCGCTCGCGCCCGGGTGACGAGCCGCTCGACGAGATCCGTGAGGCGCTCGCGGGCAAGACGACGGTGTTCGTGGGACACTCGGGCGTCGGCAAATCGACGCTGATTAACGCGCTCGTGCCAGATGCGCTGCGGGCCATTGGGCACGTCAACGAGGTCACGGGTCGAGGCCGTCACACATCCTCGTCGTCGGTGGCGCTGCGGGCGCTCACCCCGGGGTGTGCGGGCGGCGAACACGGCTGGGTCATCGACACCCCCGGCGTGCGATCCTTCGGTCTTGGGCATGTCACGAGCGACGGGGTGCTGCGCGGGTTCGTGGATCTCGCTTCCCTCATCGATCTGTGCCCGCGCGGGTGCACGCACTTTGGTGACGCCCCCGACTGCGAGCTCGATGCCGCGATCACAGATGGACGGCTCGATGCCACGGGCGCGGCCCGCGTGGAGTCGCTTCGACGGCTCCTGCACTAAGCCAGCTTCGCTAGGCTGTTGTCATGAGTGAACGCGTCGTACTTGCAGCCGGTCAGACCGCCCCCGAATTCACCGCTTACGACCAAGATGGTGTCGCGGTGTCGCTCAGCGACTTCCGCGGCCAACGGGTCATCCTCTTCGTCTACCCGGCGGCCATGACCCCCGGCTGCACCACTGAGGCCTGCGACTTCCGGGACGCTCTCGCGCCGCTGCAGGCAGCTGGTTACCAGGTACTCGGTGTTTCCCCCGACGCACCCGAGAAGCAGCAGCGCTTCGCCGAGCGAGACGGTCTCACCTACCCGCTGCTGAGCGATCCCGACCATCACCTGCTGCAGGCCTACGGTGCCTTCGGTGAGAAGAGCATGTACGGCAAGATCACGGTGGGCGTGATCCGCTCGACGTTCGTAATTGATGAGAATGGAACCATCGAGCATGCGCTCTACAACGTGAAGGCGACCGGTCACGTCGCCCGCGTGCGCAAGCTGCTGGGTGTCTAGCCTGCCGCGCTGAGTTCAGGGTCTGTGGCCGCGGGGCGGGCCAACAGTGCAGCGAAGAAGCCGACAAACGCGAGTACCACAAGCCCCCACCCGAGCAGCGGCCCGCCGATGGCCCCACCCATCTGCAGCACCCCGGTACCCGCGGCAAAGATCAGCACGTGCATGGTGAGTGCGGATCCGCGGGCCCAACTCGCTCTCGTGCGCGCGGCGCCCCACAGGGTGATGAGCACCCACGCCCAGGAGATGAGTGCTGCGAGCAGAATACTCAGACGGGGTCCAAGCGGCTCATCGCTCGCCCCGAGAAAATCGGTCGTGATCGGAACGAGCGCGGCGATCCCCCCAAACGCCTCCACCGTGAGCACCGCCAGAAGCACACCCCAGGAGGAACGTGCACGGCCGGTGACTTCGTGTGAACTCGGCATTACGGGTTCCTTTCCAGGAGGTTGCAAATTGGCTATTGATTTGCGTCTTCAACCATGAAACTATATATCTATCGAGTTTCGCGCACGTCGTGGTGGGCAATCTCAGCCCGCAATTTACGTTTTGCGCGAGATCCTTACCTACCCGGCCTTGGTTCTTCGCGCATGCACACAAGGAGGAACCAATGGATTGGCGCGAACAGGCAGCTTGCCTCACAGTAGACCCTGAGCTCTTTTTTCCGGTCGGCAACACCGGTCCGGCCGTAGACCAAATTGAGCGCGCCAAGTCAGTGTGCGCCCGTTGCAAGGTCACCGAGATGTGCTTGCAGTACGCGATGGACACCGGTCAGGATTCTGGCGTCTGGGGTGGCCTCAGCGAAGACGAGCGTCGGGCGCTGAAGCGTCGCGCCGCTCGCGCGCGCCGCGCCTCCTAGTTTCACGCGACGGTGAGGATAGCGCACCACCGTGCGCTGAAGCCCGAGACTCCCTCGTCAAACGCAGCGAAACCCCGGACTATTTCAGTCCGGGGTTTCGCTGCGTTTGGTGCCGTGTCAGTTTTGCACCTCAGTTCTTCTGGTTTCCCAGCCGACGACCTGCTCCGAGTGCCATTCCGCCCGAGAGAAGCAACAGCGTTGCCGCGAGCATGACCTGCAACCCTGTCTCCTCTCCGGCACCGGTCACCTCGAGCATCGGCGCTGCTGCCACCATCGCTGGCACTGCAACCTGAGTTGCGGGAGTAGGCACTACCGCGGCCGGCGTCTCGGGCTCCGGATCAGTCGGGAAGATCACGCTTCCGCCTACATTGCCGAAGGCGAAGATGAAGGTGTTTGGCGATCCGTCGAAGGGTTCGAGATTCGGCTTGCCGAAGGAGTATGCCTCGGCACCAACCGCGCGCAACGCTTCGATTGCCTGAGCCTCATTCGCAGCCGCCCCATAGAAGGTGATGAAGGTCAGCACCTGTCCCGGGCTCAGCGAACCAAAGGTGAAATCAAACAGCGCACCGTGATCGTCAGGCCCAGCGTTGGTGAAGTTCCCGGTAAAACCGATGTCACTCGGACCTTCAAGCGGGTTTGATGAGGCGAACCCATCGTTGCTCGTGAAGGTGATCGCGACCGCGGTGCCCTTGTCGAGCGTCACGAGCTCGTCGAACGCCGTTGGCTCGATGTCCCAGTCCATGACCCGTCGATACTGCACCACCGCGATCGTCTCACCGGTCACGTTCTGGATGGACACGTTGACCTGGTAGAGATTGGGCGTCGCGCTTGAGGGCACGTACTCGTGTGTGACGCGGAAGACCGGAGCACCCGATTCATCATTGACGAGCACGACGGACTTCGCGGTCGAGTCCGTCCACTCGAAGCTCTCGAGCGTCAGGTTCTCCCCGCCTTCTCCGAGGTCTGCAATGTTCGCACCGCCCCAGGTTCCGGTCGCGGGATCGGCGACACCCCATCCCTCGCACAAACACCCGGGCGACGTGGCCTCGTTGCCGGTGGGTATGAAGTGCAGCCCCACATCACCCGGGCCAGCCTCCGAGCCGGTGCCGTCATCGGTGTTCAGCTCACCCGTGGGGTTGACCGCGAGGAGGATGGTGCCATTGTCGATGCAGACCGCCGGGTAGCACGGGTCTCCCGGTTCGGGGACCGTCGGTGTCTCCGCGAACAACGTCACCGTTGGTTCTGTAACATCGCTCTTTAACACGGTTTCGACATCCTCGTCGGTGGTGACCACCTCCAGTGGAGCCACGGGTTCTGGTTCGAGGGCATGCGCGGGCGCTGGTTCAGTAGCGGGTGCCGGTTCGGGTGCCGGTTCGGGCGCCGGCGCCTCCACCGTCTCCGACGCAACCTCTTCCGCGGGCGGACCATCGTCCGCATACGCAATTGCTGGCGCAAAGACCAGACTGGCGACGCAGAGCAAGGCGCCGGCGACAAGGCCAACCCCCTGCTTCCGCTGACTCGATTTCCGGTGATAGATCAACGTAGACATGGTTAGGGTCCCAACTCACAAAGTGACGTTCCCCTATTGCTCGCATCCTAACAAGAGCAATCCCATATCACAATCACTTGCGTACCCGCACCAAGGACCCTCCGACCTGCCTGAATCCGGGCACACCAAACACCACATACCCGGCGTGCGGCATGCGGTGTGCGCGCGGCTTACCTCAGTCGGTGCCGGAGTCGAACGCGGCCGACAGGCCCAGCTCGTCGGCTTCCTCGTCGATGCCCGAAACCGCATCAGCGATCTTCTCGGCACCGCCCCGCTCGAGCTCACCCACGAGCTCCGCAGTCGCCCCGCCAACGAGGCCCAGCTGGGCGTACTGCTCCAGGCGAGCGCGCGAATCGGCAATGTCGAGGTTGCGCATCGTGAGTTGGCCGATGCGATCCTCGGGGCCGAACGCTGCACCGACGGTGCGCTCCATCGAGAGCTTCTCGGGGTGGTAGCTGAGGTTCGGTCCGGTGGTGTTCAGGATCGTGTAGTCGTCGCCGCGGCGCAGTCGCAACGTGACTTCGCCAGAGATGGCGGATCCTACCCAGCGCTGAATCGACTCGCGCAGCATGAGCGACTGCGGGTCAAGCCAGCGCCCCTCGTACATCAGTCGGCCGAGTCGGCGCCCTTCGTTGTGGTAAGAAGCGACGGTGTCTTCGTTGTGAATCGCGTTCAGCAACCGCTCGTAGGCGATGTGCAGCAGCGCCATTCCGGGTGCCTCGTAGATGCCGCGCGACTTTGCCTCAATGATCCGGTTTTCGATCTGGTCGCTGACGCCGAGCCCGTGACGGCCACCGATGGAATTGGCTTCGAACACGAGAGCGACGGGATCCGCAAATTCAACCCCGTTGATCGCGACCGGGCGACCGGCCTCAAACGTGACCGATACCTCTTCCGTGGCGACCTCAACATCGTCGCGCCACGCGGCGACACCCATGATCGGTTCAATAATGTCGAGTCCGGTGTCGAGAAACTCGAGCTTCTTCGCCTCGTGCGTCGCGCCCCAAATGTTTGCGTCGGTCGAGTAGGCCTTCTCCGTCGCGTCGCGGTACGGGAAACCGCGCTCAACGAGCCATTCGCTCATCTCGTGGCGCCCGCCCAACTCCTCGACGAAACTCGAGTCGAGCCACGGCTTGTAGATACGCAGTCCCGGGTTGGCCATGAGACCGTACCGGTAGAACCGCTCGATGTCATTGCCCTTGTAGGTCGAACCGTCGCCCCAAATGTCGACGCCATCGTCTTTCATCGCGCGCACCAGCAGGGTACCCGTGACTGCGCGTCCGAGTGGCGTGGTGTTGAAGTAGGTCTTGCCACCCGAGCGCACATTGAACGCGCCGCACTGCAGGGCCACCAGGCCCTCCTCTACGAGCGGGAGCTTCGCGTCAACGAGACGCGCGATCTCGGCACCGTATTCCGTCGCGCGCCCGGCGACCCCGTCGATGTCGGGCTCGTCGTATTGACCAATATCGGCGGTGTAGGTGCAGGGAATCGCACCCTTCTCGCGCATCCACGCGACTGCGCAACTGGTATCGAGACCGCCGGAAAAGGCGATGCCGACACGCTCGCCTATGGGCAGGGAAGAAAGAACCTTAGACATGCCCTCTAGTCTAGAGGCCCGACACCCTGCCTACAGTACGTCGAAGGTGCGAGGATCTGGGCCGAAGTTCTGCCCCGCCTCAAGCGAGCCGATCGCCGCCATCTGCGCCTCGGTGAGGGTGAAATCAAACACGTCGGCGTTCTCGAGCATCCGCTTCTTGCGAGTGGTCTTGGGAATGACAATGGTTCCTTGTTGCACGTGCCAACGCAGCACCACCTGAGCCGGGGACTTCGAGTGCGCGACTCCAGCGTTCGTGATCGCCGGGCGCCTCAGGAGGTCGCTCTTCCCCTGTGCGAGCGGGCCCCAGGCCTCAACGGCGATGCCGTTGGCCTGACAGTACTCGCGTAGGTCACGCCGCTGATGGAACGGGTGTAATTCGATCTGGTTCACGGCGGGCACCACCCCGGTCTCCTCGTGCAGCTCGCGCAGGTGCTCAACCTCGAAGTTCGAGACGCCGATCGATTCCGTCAGCTGCGCGCCAACCAGTTGCACCATCCCTCGCCAGGCTTCCAACGCGGTGCCGAGCATGGGCATCGGCCAGTGGATCAGGTACAGGTCGAGTCGATCAAGCCCGAGTCGATCGAGGCTCTTCTCAAACGCGCTGCGCGGATCCTCGTGATCGGTATTCCAGAGCTTCGTGGTGATAAACAGCTCGTCGCGCGGGATGCCGCTCTGCGCAATCGCGCGACCCACCCCATCTTCGTTGTGGTAAATGAACGCCGTGTCGATGTGGCGGTACCCAACCTCCAGCGCCTCGCTGACGATGCGCTCGGTCTCACCGGGTTCGACCTTGAAGACTCCGAGTCCCAATTGGGGGATTTGATTGCCATTATTCAACGCGATCGTGGGGATCGGTAGAGCAGTCATGCGTCACTCCTTGTGAACGGGCTATCAAACAAATGCGAAATTACGAGTGAAACCAGCTTATCCACGACGACCCCAGGTCAAGCGCCCCACCCCGCGACCGCGATAATGGAGATATGAAAATCGAGTTTCCGCCAGAGCTGCCCGTCAGCCAAATGCGGAGCGAGATTGAGGCCGCCATCTCGGAGCATCAGGTCGTGATCGTCGCGGGCGAGACCGGCTCGGGTAAGACGACCCAGCTCCCGAAGATCGCCCTTGCGCTCGGCCGCGAGCGCATCGCCCACACCCAGCCCCGCCGTATCGCCGCCCGCACCATCGCGGAGCGCATCGCGGAGGAACTCGGCTCGGAGCTCGGCGATCTGGTGGGTTACCAGGTGCGCTTCACCGACAAGGTCAGCGCGAATACGCGGATCCGCCTCATGACCGACGGCATCTTGCTGAACGCGATCCACCGCGACCGCGATCTGCTGGCGTACGACACCATCATCATCGACGAGGCGCACGAACGCAGCCTCAACATTGATTTTCTGATCGGGTACCTGCAGACTCTCCTCCCCCGCCGCCCCGATCTCAAGGTCATCATTACCTCGGCGACCATCGACCCGGCGTCGTTCGCTGCCCACTTTGCCGACCCACGCACCGGTGAACCCGCGCCGATCATCGAGGTGTCGGGCCGCACGTTCCCGGTCGAAATCCGCTATCGCCCGCTCGTCGAAGAGATCGAGGTGTCGGATCCGAAGGGCGGCCCCCCGAAGGTACGAAAGGTCGAGCGTGACATGTTCGACGCCATCGGCGACGCGGTCGATGAGCTCGCGAAGGAGCAGCCGGGCGACGTGCTCGTCTTCCTCTCAGGCGAGGCAGAGATCCGCGACGCCGCGGACGTGCTGAACGGCCGCCTCCGCGCGAGCGGCCGTGGCGCGCGACCGGAGATCCTGCCGCTCTACGGGCGCCTCAGCGCCGCCGAGCAGCACCGCGTGTTTGAGCGCCGCAGCGGCGCCAGCGCCGGGGCCCGCCGGATCGTACTCGCAACCAACGTCGCTGAGACCAGCCTCACCGTGCCGGGTATCCGATACGTCGTCGATGCCGGCACCGCGCGCATCTCTCGATACAGCTCGCGCAGCAAGGTGCAGCGCCTCCCTATCGAGGCGATCGCCCAGGCGAGCGCGAACCAGCGCTCGGGCCGCTCGGGCCGCACGAGCCCCGGCATCGCGATTCGCCTGTACAGCGAAGACGACTACTTGGCTCGGCCCGCGTTCACCGAGCCCGAGATCCTGCGCACCGGCCTCGCGAGCGTCATTTTGCAGATGCTCGCCCTCGACCTCGGCGAGATTGGCGATTACCCGTTCCTCACCCCTCCCGACAGCCGCGGAGTGAGCGACGGGATGGGACTGCTGCTCGAGTTGGGAGCGGTGTCGAAGCACGGCAAGACGCATCGCATCACCAAGGTCGGGCGCGAGCTGTCGCGTCTGCCCATCGAGCCTCGCTTTGCCCGAATGGTCATTGAGGCCCGTCGGCACGATGTCCTTCCCCAGGTGCTCGCGATCGTCGCGGGCCTCACGATTCAAGACGTGCGCGAACGCCCGCAGGCCGAGCGGGGTAAGGCCGACGAACTGCACGCACGATTCGCCGATCCACTGGGCGACCTCATGTCGCTGCTCAATCTCTGGAACTATCTGCAAGAGCAACAGCGGGCTCTCTCCTCGAGCGCGTTTCGGCGCCTCTGCAAGGCCGAGTTCTTGAACTTCCTGCGCGTGCGCGAGTGGATGGATCTCGTGCGCCAACTCGAGCGCATCGCACGACCTGGGCGATCCACCGCTCGCGGGCAGTCGAACCCGAAGGCGGACGCACCTCAGAGCGCGCATGAGCAGCTCCCCACAACGGGGGGCGGATCTGCCGAGGCGATCCACCGCTCCGTGCTCGCGGGGCTGCTCTCGCACCTCGGCGTGCGCGACGACCGGCAAGATCGGCGCGCATCGCAGGGCCGCCGCAAGCCCGCGCAAGAATACCTGGGCTCGCGCGGCACCCGCTTCGCACTGTACCCAGGGTCGAGCCTCTCAAAGCGCCCACCCGAAGTCGTGATGAGCGTCGAGCTTGTCGAAACCAGCAGGCTCTTCGCGCGGGGCAACGCCGCGGTCGACCCCGCCTGGGCCGAGGAACTCGCGGGTCCTCTCGCGAAACGGCAACTCGGTGAGCCGCACTGGGAGCGTAAACAGGGCGCCGCGGTTGCGTACGAACGGGTCACCCTCTACGGGGTGCCCATTGTGGATCGCCGCCGCGTGCTACTCTCGCGCTTCGACGCGGTGCACGCCCGAGAACTCTTCATCCGGCACGCGCTCGTCGAGGGCGACTGGGATTCGCCCCAGGCCTTTGACCGGGCAAACCGCCAGTTGCGCCGCGAGCTCGAGCAGCTCGAGGAGCGCACCCGCCAGCGGGGGCTCGTGGCCGACGACGACCGCGTGTTCGAGTTCTACGACGCGCGCGTGCCCGCCGAGGTCACGAGTGTGCGGGATTTCGAGGGGTGGTGGGGCAAGGCACAGCGCGAGACACCCAAGCTGCTCTCCATGCGCCGCGAGGACCTACTCGAGGAGGAGGCCCCGGAGGTCGACGAGCGCGAGTTCCCGCGCGAGTGGAGGCACGGCGACCAGACGCTCAGGTTACGCTACCGGTTTGAACCGGGCTCCGACGATGACGGGGTCACCGTGACGGTTCCCCTGCCGCTCCTGCCACGCATCGACGGCAAGGAGTTCGAGAAGCTCGTGCCCGGGTTGCGCGAAGAACTCGTCACCGCCCTGATCAAGACGCTGCCAAAGGCGATCCGCAAACACGTGGTGCCCGCCGGCGACTGGGCGCGAACGCTGCTGCAGGCAGTGGGCCCGCAGCTCGACCGCCGCGACGCTCAGGCATCCGGCACCACCCACCCGGGCACCGCGCCGTCAGACACCGCAGATACGCTCACCGCCCTGCTCGCGGCCGAGATCCGCCGCCGCACGAGCGTGCAGGTGACCGCGGCTGATTTCGACGTCGCCCGGCTCCCCGCGCACCTCACCCCTACCTTTCGTGTCGTCGACGCGCGTGGCCGCAGCGTCGGCACCGGAAAGAACCTGACCGAGCTGCAGGCCGCTCACAAGGAGCAGTCGACCCGCGGTGTCGCCCGCGTGTCCGCAGCCGCGCAGGCGCGCAGCGACCTCGAACACAAGGGTGCCACTGCCTGGATATTTGGCGACCTCCCGCAGCACGTCGACACCGCGTTCTCTGGCGGGCGCGGGGGCGGCGGGGTCGTGCGCGCCTACCCGGCGATTGTGGATCGCCGCACCAGCGTGGACCTCATGCTGGTGGCAGATGCGGGTGAGCAGGCCAGGCTCTCGATCCGAGGCAAACGCCGGCTTGTGGCGCTCAGTTCCCCGTCGCCCGCGAGCTACATTCGCGAACACCTGTCAAACTCCGAGAAGCTGCTGCTCGCGGCCGGGCCCTACCGCTCTCTCGATCAGGCGATCGCCGACGTTTCACTCGCGGTCGCCGACAAGCTCATCAGGAAGCATGCACCGAGCGGCATGGTGTGGCGGGCCGCCGAATTCGAGGCGATCGCGAATGACTACGCGGCGGCGCTCATCGACGAGATCTATGGCACGATCGCGCTCACCGCGCGCGTGCTTGAGGGAGCGCGCCAGGCGCGGAAGGCCATTGAGGCAGCCAAGTCGCTGCAGGTGCTGAGCCAGGTGTCCGACGCAGCGACGCAACTCGATCTGCTCGTGTGGGCCGCGGCAGGCGGCGACGGCTTCGTTTCGCGCACCGGCACCGCGCGGCTCGAGCGTCTGCCCGTGTACCTCGAGGCGATCCGCCATCGCATGAGCCAGCTCACCGCGCAGCCCGGCCGCGACCGCGCCTGGCAAAACGAGGTGGATCGCGCGTTGGGGCTCTTCGCCGATGCCGGCGGCGTGATCCCGTTGCCGGCCGATGCGCCACCGCACCTGGTGCGAGCGCGGTGGCTCATCGAGGAACTGCGCGTCAGCCTCTTCGCGCAGCACCTCCGCACCGCGGAGCCAGCTTCTCTCGCACGCATACAGAAATCACTGGCAGAGCACTAGAATCACCCGGTGGGCATATATCGCGAACTCAGTCGGAGCCCTGGAGTGTTCCGCATCCTCGCAGCGCAGCTACTCGCGCGCTTGCCGTTCGGGATGCTGTCGATCACCATGCTGCTGCACATCCAACTGACCTACGGCAATTTCACTTCCGCCGGATTGATTCTTGCTGCCCAAAGCATCGGCCAGGCGATCTCGGGTCCGCTCGCGAGCAGGCTGATGGGGCGCCTCGGTATGCGATCGGTGTTGACCGCCACCACCATCGTGTGCACGGCCCTGCTCGTCACGATCGCCCTGACTCACTTCCCGCTCGCGCTCCTCGCCGTCATCGCGTTCGTGGTGGGACTCACCACACCGCCGATCACACCGGCCGTGCGCACCCTGTACCCCACCATGGTTCCGGGGAACCGGCTCACCGGGCTCTTCTCGCTCGACGCTTCCGCGCAGGAGATCATCTGGGTCATCGGCCCTGTGATTGCGGTATTCATCTCGGGCCAGATCAGTACCGTCTGGGGCCTGCTCATCGCGGCGGGGTTCATGTTCGTCGGTGGGTTCTGGTTCATCCTGAGCCCCGAGGTGGGGCGAATCGCGGTTCCGCCTTCGCGTCGCCGACTGGGCGCGGTACTCACCCGACCCACCGTCGTCGTCTCGACCGTGCTGACGTTCTTCTTCGTCGCGGCATTTGCCGCGGTCGAGGCGGGCATCGTCGCCGCATTCGGGCACGATGGGATCGAGGCGGGCATCATCCTTGCGATTTTTTCGGTCGGGTCCATCGTGGGCGGGCTGATCCTCGGACACCGCGACGTGCGTCCCTGGTCGATGTTCTGGCTGGTGATGATCGTACTCATTGGCACGTTGCTGTGCCTCGTCAGCCTCAATCCAATCTGGTTGTCTATCGTGCTCTTCTTCGGTGGTGCGGGGATCGCCCCGTTCTTCGCCGCGTCACTCGCGGTCGTGAGCTCGACCGTGAAGTTCTCAGAGACAGCAGAGGCCTACGGCTGGGTCGGAACCGGCATGCTCGTGGGCGTTGCTCTGGGGTCCGCGGCGGCCGGGGTCGCCATCGATCAGGTTGGCGCGAATGGTGGGATCATCGTGTCGGCGGCGTTGCTCATCGCCACCGCAATGACGGCAGCCATCGCGGTGCCCTGGGTGCCCGATCTTCGCGGTAAGGATGCGAGCCCCCTCGCCGACACCGAGCCGGTACGCCTTCCCCCGCTGTAGCGAAAACCGCGACGAAATCCGTGGCGGCAGGCCTGATCCACTATCGAAAAGGATCGATTCTGCGAATCGCCAGTGCCACGCCCGCCCGATGTGGAGTTGCCTGGCCGGGTGTGTCAAACTGGCTGCACCCGTCAACGATGAAGTGCACTGAGGAGTGAATGATTCATGGGCAAATACGCCGTCATTAACCCGGCAACAGGCGAAGAACTCGCCTCCTACCCCGATGCCACCGCCGCTGAAATTGAGCAGGCCATCGCGTCGGCCCAGCAGGCCTACACCGCGTGGTCGCGCACCACCACTGTCGCCGAACGCGCGGCACTGGCGCAGCGCGCCGCCGAACTGTTCGAGGAGCGCAAAGAAGAGCTCGGCGCGATCATCAATCGCGAGATGGGCAAGCCCCTCGCCGACGCGATCGGCGAGGCCGAATTCTCGGGTGCCATCGTGGGCGCGTTCGCGCAGAACGCAGAGAAGTGGCTTGCCGACGAGGTCCTCGAGGTGGAGGACGGAATGAAGACCTTCGTCCGCAACCAGGGTATCGGCGTGATCCTCGGCATCATGCCGTGGAACTACCCCTACTACCAGGTCGCGCGCTTTGCGGCTCCGAATATGATCCTCGGAAACACGGTGGTTCTGAAGCACGCGAACCAGTGCCCCGAGTCGGCCCTTGCGCTCGAGAAGATCTTCCGCGACGCAGGCTTCCCCGAGGGTGCCTACGTCAACGTGTTCGCGACGCACGAGCAGATTTCTGACATCATTGCTGACGATCGCATCCAGGGCGTCTCGCTCACCGGCAGCGAGCGGGCTGGCGCCATCGTCGGCGAGCAGGCTGGCCGCGCGCTCAAGAAGTGCGTGCTCGAGCTGGGGGGCAGCGACGTATTCCTCGTACTCGACACCGACAACCTCGACCACGCGGTTGAGCACGCGGTGATGGGTCGCATGGAAAACACGGGCCAGGCCTGCAACGGCTCAAAGCGCATCGTGGTGCTCGACAAGTACTACGACGAGTTTGCCGCCAAGTACAAGGCAGCCATCGGCGGCCTGAGCTACGGTGACGACTTCGGCCCGCTCTCGAGCGATGCCGCGACGAAGACGCTCGCCGCGCAGGTGCAGAGTGCTCTCGATCAGGGCGCTACGGTACTTGTCGGTGACAACGAGCCTGAGGGCAACGTGTTCACCCCGACGGTACTCACCGACATCACCCCGTCGATGGACGTGTACAGCGAAGAACTCTTCGGGCCCGTCGCGCAGCTCTACCGCGTGTCCAGCGACGAAGAGGCCATCAAGCTCGCGAACTCCTCGCCGTACGGCCTGGGATCCGTCATCATTTGTGACGACCTGGAGCGCGCCGAGCGCGTCGGCAACCAGCTCGACGTGGGCATGGTCTTCATCGGCGGTGCCGGCCTCGAGGGTGCCGACGTGCCGTTCGGCGGCGTGAAGAAGTCGGGCTACGGCCGTGAGCTGGGCAAGGGCGGCATGCTCGAGTTTGCGAACAAGAAGCTCTTCCGCTTTGCTGAGTAGTCTCAGCTGCTGAACTGGAAAAGGCCCGGGGTTTCCCCCGGGCCTTTTCTTGTGACTGTTCCGACTACGCGCGCTGCGTCATGAAACCAGCGAAGAAGTTGGCCAGCTCCTGCGTGGCGGTCAGCGGCAGGATGTGCGACACGTAGTGGTCGGGACGCACGACCACGACGGCACCATCACGGCTGATGCCGCGGCTTTCGAAGATGTCTTCACCCGTGCCGTGCGAGGTATCGCCCGAGCCCGCGGCATAGACCTTCTCGTAGTCGACGAGCTGGAAGGGGCCCACCTTCGGCAGGAAGAGCTTCGATACCCCACCGAAATCCACCTCGCGGTGGCCCTCCTGGAAGATGACCTTCACATCGAAGATGCTATCGATGTCTGCGCCGAGCGGAGTGAAACGCTGCAGCGGTGACTCGGGGCTTGTCAACATCCAATCAGCCCACGCATCGAGCTGCGTGCGGTCGGCATCGGCGAACGCGTAGACGCGGTAGCGGCCGTCGGCGCGGTGGTGATGCCCGATCTGCACGGGCACCGCGTCGCAGACGCGGACCGTCTCGGCCGACCGGAAGCGCTTTCCCAGCGGGTATCCGGTGGCGAGTTCCTGATTCGCATTGTCTGCGGTCAGCGTGCCGGGCTGGTACTGCGTCATGAAGCCCGCGGGGAACTCTGCGGTGGCCACGTAGAAGTCCTCGAGTTCCGAGGGGGAATCGAATTCCTCGGGGCGCTTGGCCATCATCGACGACCACTCGCGGTCGAAGTCGATCAGGTTCTTCGCAATTACCTGACGCTCGTCGCTGAAGGTCTCCAGCAGACTCTCCGGGCTCCGCCCCTCAAGCACGTACCCGAGCTTCCAGGCGAGGTTCCAGCCGTCCTGCATCGACACGTTCATGCCCTGGCCAGCCTTTGCGCTGTGCGTGTGGCAGGCATCACCGAGGAGGAAGACACGCGGCTTGCCGTCGGGCGAGGTCGCCGCGTCGTCAAAGCGGTCGGTCAGCCGGTGTGCCACCTCGTAAACGCTGCTCCAGGCGACGTTGCGCACCTCAAGCGTGTAGGGGTGAATGATCGCCTGCGCTCGTTCGACGATCTTTTCGAGCGGCGTCTCCCGCACCTTCCCATTGTCGTTCTCGTCGATCTCACCGAGATCGACATACATGCGGAACAGGTGGTTTCCCTCGCGAGGGATGTGGAGGATGTTTCCGCCGTCTTCAGACTGGATCGCGCACTTCTTGCGGATGTCGGGAAAGTCGGTCTCGGCGAGCACGTCCATCACGCCCCAGGCGTGGAAGGACTGATCACCCTTCAGGCTGCCGCCGATCGCGTGGCGGACTCCCGAGCGGGCACCGTCGGCGCCGATGACGTACTTGGCCCGCACCACCTTCTCTTGCCCCTCGTCGGGGCCTGAGGTGTGCTTCAGTGTCACGGTGACTGGGTAGTCGCCCTCCCCGGTGACCGCAAGACTGACAAACTCGTATCCGTAGTCGACCTTGCCGCGCGCGGGTGCCTTTGCCGCGTATTCGGCGAAGTAGTCGATGACACGGGCCTGGTTCACGATCAAGTGAGGGAATTCGCTGATGCCATTGGGGTCATCCCGGGTAATCGCGGTGCGCGTGATGGAGCCCGGGTTCTTGGTGTCGGGCTTCCAGAACGCCATCTCGGTGATCTGGTAGGCCTCCTGCACGATCTGCGGGGCGAAGTCGAAGGCCTGAAACGTCTCGACACTGCGTGCTTGGATTCCATCAGCCTGGCCGAGAACGAGGCGGCTTGGTCGGCACTCAATGATGCGGGTCACCACATTCGGGAACTGGGCCAACTGAGCCGCGGCGATGATGCCAGCGGGGCCCGAGCCCACGATGAGCACATCTACTTCCTCGGGCAACTCTTCGGGCCGGTTCAGCCCGACTCCTGCGGCAGGCAGGAGCCTCGGGTCTTCGGATACATACCCGTAGTGGTGGAATTGCACGCTGTCTCCTCACTGCACTGTGAGCGGCGTCGAAGGCTGATCGCCGCTACATGTTCGCTATTTGAACACACATTCTAAATACTGCAATCCTCATTGTAGGCCTCGTATTCCCAAACGCAAAGCGCGAACTATTCACCGAGGTGCTTTCGAGAAGAAATTGCACGCTCTGCCTCGCGCCGATCCTGTCGCTCGCGCAACGTCTGGCGCTTGTCGTATTCCTTCTTGCCCTTCGCGAGTGCAATTTCGACCTTCGCGCGGCCATTCAAAAAGTACAGTTGCAACGGCACAATCGTCATGCCACCCTCGCGCGTCTTGCTGTAGAGCTTGTCAATCTGTTGGCGGTGCAGCAGCAGCTTGCGCTTGCGCCTGGGTGCGTGATTCGTCCACGACCCGTTCAGGTACTCGGGAATATACACGGCATCAAGCCACGCTTCGCCGTTCTCGATAAACACATAGCCGTCGAGCAATGATGCGCGCCCCATTCGCAGCGACTTCACTTCGCTGCCTGAGAGCACCATTCCGGCCTCGAGCGTGTCGAGGATGTGGTAATCGTGCCGCGCCTTTTTGTTCGACGCGATCAGCTTCTGACCGGTCTCTTTCGGCATCGGGCACCCCAGTTTCTTCCCACAGTGGATCGCTACACGGACTCCCAGCTTACCGCCGTGGCCGCGCAAGCAACTGGCGTTCTAGACGCGCAGGTATCGACTGATCGCGATCTTCGCGGCTATCGCAGACAGCACGACACCGATGCCCACCAAGATCGGGGGAACAATGAGCGATTGCTCCACCGTGACGTAGCTCGTGAAAGGCAGATTGATCACCAAGTAGTCCTGTACGAAGAACTTCACGACGGCAACCGATGCCACTCCGGCGAGCACCGCCCCGATGAGCGCCGAGATGATGCCCTCAAGAATGAACGGTGTCTGAATGAACCGGTTCGACGCACCGACAAGCCGCATGATGCCGATCTCCCGGCGGCGGGAGAAGGCGGACAGCCTGATGGTGGTTGAGATCAACAGCATCGCGGCGACCAGCATGAGACCGGCGATGGCGATCGCGGTGTAGCTCGCCACACCGAGGAACAGGAAGATACGATCGAGCAGACTGCGCTGATCGGTCACGCTCTGTACCCCGGGAATGCCGGTAAAGGTTTCTTGGATAATTGCCGACCGTGATGGATCCTCAAGCTTCAGCCAGAACGTCTGGTTGAGCTGCTCCGGGGTCGTGATGTCGACAATCGGGTTACCGGCGAACTGCTCAGTGAATTCGGTATAGGCCTCGTCGTGATCCACAAAGAAATACTCGGAAATGTATGGCTGCAGCGTGGGAGAGTTCAGCGCTTCCTCGATTGCCGCGATCTGCTCCGGGGTCACATCGTCGCCTGAACAGGTGGCACTCTGATCGAAGTCCGTGCACAGGTAAATCGCCACCTGCGCCCGGTCATACCAAAATGCCTTCATCTGCTGCACCTGAAGCTGCATCAGGATCGCGGCCCCCACGAAGGTGAGTGACACGAAGGTCACGAGTACGACCGAAATCACCACGGAGAGATTGCGACGGAGACCGCTCCACACCTCGCCGAGAACAAGCCCCACCCTCATCGCACGGGCCCCACATCTGTTTGATCATCGTCATCTCGGGCGTTCAGCCCCAGTCGCTCGGCCAAGCTTCCGCGCTCTGCCAGGCGCACCGGGTCCATTTCTTCGCCGGGTTCCAGGAACGCCGGGATACGGGATCCGGGCGCCCGAGTTGCGCGGACGGTGCGGTCGAGATCGTCAGGCGCCTCAGGCAGGGCGAGCGCCTCGGCCGGTTGCGTGGGTGCCGGGGGTACCGGCTTCACCATCGCGGGAGCGGTCTCTGCCGAGCTGTCAGGAATGGTCGCAGTGGACTGCGCGGACGAAGCGTCCGAAGCCTCGGCGCCCTCTGTCTCGCGGCCAGGCTCAGGGGCAAGGGTCTGACGCACGACGTCTTCACTCGCACGCAGCACCTGTGCACCAGCGGCGGTCAGATCCGCCAACGGAATCGAGGCCGTTTCACCGTACCCGCCGCTCTGTTCGTCGCGTACGACGACACCCTGCGACAGTTCAACCACACGCTGCTGCATGATGTCGACAAACGTCGCCTCATGTGTCGCCATGACCACAGTGGTACCCGAGGCATTAATGGCGCGCAGCAGCTGCATGATGCCGAGACTCGTCGCGGGGTCGAGGTTGCCGGTCGGTTCGTCGGCAAGCAAGATCGCGGGCTTGTTCACGATGGCCCTGGCAATCGCGACGCGCTGTTGCTCGCCGCCCGAAAGCTCGTGCGGGAAGCGTTTGAATTTGCCCTCGAGACCCACCATTTTGAGCGTATCGGGCACCGCCTCCTGAATGAAGCCGCGCGATTTCCCAATCACCTGGAGAGAGAAGGCCACGTTGTCGTACACCGTCTTGTTCGCGAGCAACCGGAAGTCCTGGAAGACCACACCCAGGTTGCGCCGGAAGTAGGGAACCTTGCGGCTCGAGATCTTGCTCAGGTCGTGACCCAAGACGTGGATGCTGCCGCCGGAGGGTTGCTCCTCGCGCAGGATAAGCCTGAGGCAGCTCGACTTGCCGGAGCCCGAGGCCCCGACAATAAAAACGAATTCACCACGGTCGACGCGCAGGTTGACGCTGTCAAGCGCCGGGCGCTGAGTGCCCCGGTACTTCTTGCTGACGTTCTCAAAGAGGATCATGACGGATCGACCTTACGCCGAGCTGTGCCCTCCTCCCCCGCGACTCGCGGAGGAGACGGCAGGTCTTAGGTCGCTTTGCCCAGCGAGCGCCACCGAATGCCCGCCGCAATAAAGCCGTCGATGTCGCCATCGAACACCGCCTGGGGGTTGTTCACCTCGTGCTCGGTGCGCAAATCTTTGACCATTTGGTAGGGAGCGAGCACGTAGCTGCGCATCTGATCGCCCCAGCTCGCGGTGATGGTGCCCGCGAACTCTTTCTTCTTCGCCGCCTCTTCCTCGCGCTGGAGCAGGAGCAGTCGAGACTGCAGCACCCGCATGCCGGCGGCGCGGTTCTGAATCTGACTCTTCTCGTTCTGCATCGACACCACGGTGCCGGTAGGAATATGAGTGATGCGTACAGCCGAGTCGGTGGTGTTCACCGACTGGCCACCAGGTCCGCTCGATCGGTAGACATCGATGCGCAAGTCGCCCTCGGGAATCTCGACCTCAACAGCCTCGGGCATCAATGGAATCACCTCGACCGCGGCAAAGCTGGTCTGTCGCTTCCCTGCCGCGCCGAAGGGGCTCATTCGCACCAGGCGGTGCGTGCCGGCCTCGACCGAGAGTGTGCCGAAGGCGTAGGGAGCATCGATTTCGAAGGTGGTCGACTTGATACCAGCCTCCTCCGCGTAGCTCGTCTCCATGACCTGCACGCGATACCCGTGCTTTTCGGCCCAGCGCAGGTACATGCGCTGCAGCATCTCGGCGAAGTCAGCCGCATCGACACCACCCGCACCCGATCGAATCGTCACCACCGCAGGGTTGTCGTCGTACTCCCCCGAGAGCATCGTCTGCACCTCGAGCTCGCCCACGAGCGCCTCGATGGCCACCAGTTCGCTCTTCGCTTCGTTGGCGGAGTCGTCGTCGTCCATTTCCTGAGCCAGCTCGATGAGCACCTCAAGGTCGTCGAGACGGTTCTGCACCCCGCGCAGTTTCGCGACCCTCGCTTTGCGATGACTCAGGCCGCTGGTGACGCGCTGCGCCTCCTCCTGGTCATCCCAGAGACCGGGTACGGCGGCCTGCTCCTCAAGTTCACCGATCTCGCGCTCGAGCTTCGGCAGGTCCATGACAGCGGCAATGTCAGCGTATGTAGAGCGCATCGCACGGATGCGGCTACCGAGATCGAGATCAAGCATGATTCTGCTAGCCTACCTTCCCGCGGCACGGCGAGAAGTGTCACGCGGAGTGGATCGGCCACGGCTCTGGCATGGCCAGGGCACGCGGCCGATCCACTGTGGAGACGCTACGCGGCCTTCGCAAGCCGCTTCGCTCGGCTGATGCGTGACATCTGTACCGCGATAACGAGAATGATCGCGGTGAGGAACACCATCGCGGCCAGCACGTTCGCCTGCGCCGGCACACCGCGAAGTGCGGAGGTGTAGATGAACTTCGGGAAGGTGCTAGCCGTGCCCGAGTTGAAGTTCGTGATGATGAAGTCATCAAACGACAACGCGAAGCTCAGCAGCGACGCCCCGATGATGCCGGGCATGAGCATCGGAAGGGTGATGCGCCAGAACACCTGGCCTGGCGATGCGTACAGATCACGTCCCGCCTCTTCAATGGCCGGGTTCAGTCCCGCCACTCGGGCCTTGACTGCCACCACGACGTAGGAGACGCAGAACATCGTGTGCGCGAGGATGATCGTGCCGATGCCCTTCTCGACGCCTGCAAGCAGGAACTGAGCCGCGAGACCGGCGCCCAAGACGACCTCGGGGGTGGCCATGGGCGTGAACAACAGCAGACTAACCGTCGAGCGGCCCTTGAACTTGTAGCGCACGAGGGCGATTGCGATCATGGTACCGAGCACGGTCGCGGCGATCGTGGCAACAACGCCCACGAGAATGCTGTTGCCAAACGCCTGGCAGACGTTGGGAGCGCCGCAAGGGTTCATCCAGTTGTCAAGGGTGAACCCCCGCCAGGTGATGTTGTTGCGCCCCGCGTCGTTGAACGAGAAGACGATGACCCAGAAAATTGGCAGCAGTAAGTAAATCAGCGCGATGATTCCGACCGTCGGAACGAACGCCTTGCCGAGACTGAAATTTCTCACAGCAGATCCTCCGTTCCGCTCCTACGCACATACGTGGCGACAATCACGAGAATGATTGCCATCAGGATCACCGAGAGCGTTGCCGCCATCGGATAGTTCTGCGACGACAGGAAGTTCGATTCGATGACGTTACCGATCATCGCGGTTCCGGTGCCACCGAGGAACTCGCGCGATGCATTGATGTAATCACCCGACATCGGAATGAAGCTGAGCAGCGTGCCCGACACCACCCCTGTCATCGACAGCGGCAGCGTGACCCTGAAGAACGTGGTCACCGGCGACGCATACAGGTCAGAACCCGCCTCCAACATGCGCAGGTCAAGCGACTGCAGCGAGGCAAAGATGGGTAACGTCATGAACGGTATGAAGTTATACGTCAAGCCAAATATCACCGAGAAATCGGTACCGATGAGTTCGGAGGGCAGTATCTGCTTCCACGCGAGGGTGCGCAGCAAGAAACTGATGAAGAATGGGGCGATCACGAGGATGAGTGCCAAGCCCTGGAGCATCGGGAACGGGCGCAGCTTCACACCGATCAGGTAGGCCAAGGGGTAGCTGATTAGCAGCCCAGCGATGGTCGCGATGATCGCGTACACGAACGACCGCAGGATGTGCTGCCAGTACTCGGCAATCGCGGCGCCGTAATTTGATATCTGGAAAGCCGTGACGTACTCGCCGATACCCGCATTTTCGGGTGCCATCTGCAGCGACGTGATGATGAGTTGAATGAACGGCGCAACGAAGAACAGTGCCATGTAGGCGATGCCCGGTGCCAACAGCACCAACGCCGTCCATGAGCGCTTGCGCGGAGCCTGCTCGATAACCGGCGCGTTCCCGGCGAAAGCTGTGAAAGCCATGGCCTCCCCCTACTCCGCGAGACTCGCCCGGGTGGCGATGGCCTGCGTCGAGAAGTCACCATTGAGGGCGCCAGTGTCGAGTCGGTCGTCGGCGAGCCCGAAGGTATGTTCTGCCAGCCAGCTGAGCCACACAATGTCACCCAGGTGCGCGGCGGGGCCCGCCTCAACGTTCTGAGCGAAGACCTGCACCTCCCCAAATTCCGGCGCCTGCACCGAGTACTGGGTGCTCACACCGGTGAAGGAGACATCGGTGATGCGCCCAGGACCGATGACGTTGACCGCGGAATCTTCGGGCGGAGCCTGGGTGTGTAACCGCATTTTCTCCGGCCGCACTCCCACGGTGATCGTTCCGCTGTCACGGGCACTTCGGTTGCGAGGCACCGTGATGCGATGCCCGTTGAGATCGGCGTGGAGCACCTGGTCGGTTCCCCCGACCACCTGCACCTCGAAGAGATTGGACTGGCCCAGGAAGTTTGCAACGAACACCGTGCGGGGCAGCTCATACAGTTCTGCGGGAGCTCCCATTTGCTCAATGCGCCCCTTGTTCATCACGGCCACGGTGTCGGCCATGGTCATGGCTTCCTCCTGGTCGTGCGTGACATGCAGGAACGTGAGGCCGACTTCCTGCTGAATCTGCTTCAGTTCCTGCTGCATTTGACGTCGCAGCTTCAGGTCAAGCGCTCCGAGTGGCTCGTCGAGCAGGAGAAGCGCCGGCCTGTTGACGACAGCTCGGGCGAGGGCTACGCGCTGCTGCTGGCCGCCCGAGAGCTGTGCCGGCTTGCGATCAGCCACGTGATCGAGCTCCACGAGCTTCAGCGCTTCGTGCGCCTTGGCAAGTGGATCAACGACCTTGCGGCGCCTCAGGCCGAATGCGACGTTTTCGAGCACCGTCATATGCGGAAAGAGTGCGTATGACTGGAAGACCGTGTTGACCTGTCGTTTGTGCGGCTTCAGCGCAGTCACGTCTTTGCCGCCGATCAGGATCTTGCCTGCCGTTGGATCCTCGAGACCCGCAACGAGGCGAAGCGTCGTGGTCTTGCCGCAGCCAGAAGGCCCGAGAAGCGCAAAGAACGATCCAGCTGGGATCTTCAGGTCGAGGTGCTCGATCGCGGTAAACCCGGGAAACCGCTTCTGAATTCCGACCAGTTCGAGGTCAGCTCCTGCCTCGGCAAACGCCTGTACATCGGCCATATCTAGAGCCCCAGAACCTTGTTGAAATCGCTCGTGTACTTCTTGTCTTCTTGCGGGGTAAGCGTGCGGAACCCCTTCAGGCGGGCATTCATTTCGTCGTCGGGGAAGATCAGCGGGTTGTTCACCTGATCGGGGTTCACCTTCTCCATTGCCTCCTGTGCACCCACAACCGGGGTCACGAACCACACGTAGTCGGCAACTTCCGCCGCGACCTCAGGCTCGTAGTAGTAGTTGATGAGTTCTTCAACAAGGGCCTTGTTCTCGGCGCTCGTGCCGTTGGGAACGGTGAACGAGTCAGCGGTGATCATGCCGCCCGACTCGGGCACCTCCAGGGTCCACCGCTCACCCTGCTCAGCGTTCAGGATCGCGATGTCACCGGTCCACGCGATCGCCGCGAGCGTCACGTCCTGCTCGAGGTCTTGCGTGTAGGAGTTGCCCTTGATCTGCGCAATCTGGCCGCTCTGGATCGCGTCGTCGAGCCACAGCAGAGCAGCATCGAATTCCGCGTCGCCCCACGTACCGGCCACGTCGACACCCTGGGCCGCCATGATGATGCCCATCGTGTCGCGCATCTCGGTGAGCACGCCCACCTTGCCCTTGAGTTCGGGGCGAAGGAAATCGTCGAGGGTCATAATGCCGTTCGGCACTGCCTCGGTATTCCATACGAAGCCGGAGGCGGGAGCCTGCCAGGGCATCGTGAACTTCCGGCCCGGATCGAGATCGAGGCTGTTGAGCAGGGATGGCAGCAGGTTCTTCGTATTCGGCATGTTCGCCGCGTCGAGTTCCTGGATCTGCCCGTCCTGGATCAGTCGGCCGTTCATCCAGTCGGTCAGGGTGATGGTGTCATACCCGGTGAACTGATCGAGCGCGAGCTGATCCTTGATCTTGCCGTAGAACGTGTTGTTGTCGTCGATGTCTTCGATGTACTCGACACCGATGTTGCTCTGCGCCATGAACGCGTCAAGCGTCGGCCAGGTGCCGGTCTCCTCGTCGTAATCGAGGTAGTACGTCCAGTTGCCCCAGACGATCGAGCCTGCAGAGCCGTCACCCTGCTCGACTCCTGCGCCACCCCCGCCGGCGCAAGCACTGAGAGCCAGCGCCCCGGCACCCGCGGCACCGACAGCGCCGCCGCGCAGGAGGGCGCGCCGGTTGAACTGGGACTGGCGAACCATGTTCACCAGATCGCGGACGATGGGGTCTTGGGGGATGCGACGTACCACGAGGGGACTCCTTGACTCGTTTACAACTAGTGGATCCCGTACGAGTCGCCAGTGGCTTCCTCGCCGGGGTCGGTAATCAGAGAATGTCACAGGTGCGCCCTATGAGACAACCTCACCGCACCCAAATCCGAAGATTCTTCACGAAACAGTTACACAGTCGAAACTCGAGCTACGGAATCAGTTGCGAATCCGAGCTTTGGGAGTGAAACTCGTCGTGAACAGAAGCAAGTGTGCCCTGGCCTGGGGGCGAGGGCACACTGATCCGCTCGCAGATTTGGCTACTCGTCGAGGAAGTGCATGACGTGCTTAATGCGGGTGTAGTCCTCAAATCCGTACATCGAGAGGTCTTTCCCGTAGCCGGAGTACTTGAAGCCACCGTGCGGCATCTCAGAAACAAACGGAATGTGTGTGTTCACCCACACGCACCCAAAGTCGAGGCGCTTGGTCAGTCGCATGGCGGTGCCGTGGTCTTTCGTGAACACCGAGGCGGCAAGCGCGTAGCGCACGCCGTTGGCGAGTTCGAGCGCCTCTGCCTCGGTCTCGAACGTCTGCACGGTGAGCACCGGACCGAAGATTTCCTCCTGCACTGCCTCGTCGTCTTGACGCATGCCAGTCACGATGGTGGGCGCGATGAAGTATCCCGACTCGCCGATACGCGTCCCGCCGGTGACCATCGTCGCGTGCGCTGGCAGCCGTTCAATGACCCCCAGCACGCTCGCAAACTGGCGGTCGTTGTTCATCGGCCCGTAGAACGGCTCAACGACATCGGGGCCAACTGTGACCGTCGTTTCCACGAAGCGTTTGAGCTCGGAAACCAACTCATCGTGTACGCCAGCCTGCACGATGAGCCTGGTCGCGGCCGTGCAGTCTTGGCCCGCGTTGAAGAACGCGGCTGTCGCGATAGCCTCGGCCGTCTTTGCGATGTCTGCATCGGCGAAGACCACCGCCGGTGCCTTGCCGCCGAGCTCAAGGTGAGTGCGCTTCATACCGTCAATTGCCGAGTGTGCGACCTCCATGCCCGCGCGCACCGAGCCGGTGATCGCGACGAGCTCGGGAACCGGATGCTCGGTCAGCGCCTGCCCCGTCACTCGATCGCCGAGCACTACGTTGAAAACTCCAGGAGGCAGGATGCCCTGGGTAATCTCGGCGAGCAGAAGTGTTGAGAGCGGGGTGACCGAGGCCGGCTTCAACACGACCGTGTTTCCCGCTGCGAGCGCGGGCCCGATCTTCCACACCGCCATGTTGAGCGGATAATTCCACGGCGTCACCTGACCGACGACCCCGATGGGCTCCCGGCGCACATACGAGGTGTGGCCAGCAAGGTACTCGGTCGCGCCTTTGCCCTCAAGATTGCGAGCGGCTCCCGCGAAGAAGCGGAGCTGATCGACGGACTGCATGATCTCGTCAGCGATGATCGAGTGCCGTGGCTTCCCGCAGTCGAGTGACTCCGCATCGGCAAAGTCGTCCGCACGGCGTTCCATTTCAGCGGCGATCTTGTGCAGCGCGAGTGAGCGCTGCTGCGGGGTAGTCGCACCCCACTCCCCCAAAAACGCCGACTGAGCGGCGCGATAAGCACGATCCACCTCTGCAGCAGAGGAGACCGGACCCGTCGCAATGATCTCCTCCGTGACCGGATTGATCACGTCAAAACTCTGGTCAGATTCGGATGGAACGAAATCACCGTTGATGAAGTTCTGTAGTACACGCATGCGAACCAGCCTAGATGAAATCGTCCGCCCAAACACTAGGCAACTTCGAAAATCGACTGGGAAGGTGTCTCTTCTCTGCGAATTCCTTTGCGTTTTTGCCGCCGAGGTGTCAAGATCAGTGGTGTGAGCACCAAACGAACCAACGTCGCGCTTGACGCGACCTCGAAGGCGATCATCGAGCAGCTGCAGCTTGATGGCCGTCGTTCGTACGCTGAAATTGGCAAGGCGGTTGGTCTCAGTGAAGCGGCCGTGCGTCAGCGCGTGCAGAAGCTCACCGAGGCGGGTGTGATGCAGATCGTTGCGGTCACTGACCCGATGCGCCTCGGCTTTAGTCGCCAGGCGATGCTCGGGATCCGGGTCTCGGGTGATACCCGAGTCGTGGCCGACCGCCTCTCCGAGATGCCCGAGGTCGACTACGTTGTCCTCAGCGCAGGCTCGTTTGACATCCTTGCCGAAGTCGTCTGCGAAGACGACGACGCGCTCATTGAACTCCTGAATCACAAGATCCGGGCCCTGGATGGCGTCTCAACAACCGAGACGTTTGTCTACCTCCAACTGAAGAAACAGAAATACGACTGGGGAACACGATAACCATGTCTTACGATCCAACAGCCCAGGCCGACACCACGGCCCTTCAGGCGAGCGCCAAGAAACACCTGTGGCCTCACTTCACCAACCGCAAGGTGCTGAACGACGGCATCCCCGTCGTGACGCGCGCGGAAGGTCACCATATCTACGACGCCGCGGGCAAGAAGTACTTCGATGGCCTCTCCGGCTTGTTCGTCGTCAACGCTGGCCACGGCCGCGACCGGATCGTTGAGGCCGCAGCGAAGCAGATGAAGCAGCTCGACTTCATGCCACTGTGGTCGTACGCGCACCCGGCAGCCGTTGAGTTGGCCGAGCGCCTCTCGGGCTACGCACCCGGTCAGATGAATAAGGTGTTCTTCACCACCGGCGGCGGCGAGGCCGTGGAGTCAGCCTTCAAGCTGGCCAAGCACTTCTGGAAGATCCAGGGCAAGCCGATGAAGCACAAGGTCATCTCCCGTGCGGTCGCCTACCACGGCACCCCGCAGGGCGCGCTGGCCATCACCGGCATCCCCGACATGAAGAAGTTCTATGAGCCGCTGACCCCCGGTGGTCACCGCGTGCCCAACACCAACTTCTACCGCGCAAGCGAGGCTGGCGCGCCGTCTGACGACATCGAAGCGTTCGGCCAGTGGGCAGCAAACCGCATCGAAGAGGCGATTCTCTTCGAGGGCGAAGACACCGTGGCGGCCGTCTTCCTTGAGCCCGTGCAGAACTCGGGTGGTTGCTTCCCGCCTCCCCCCGGATACTTCAAGCGCGTGCGCGAGATCTGCGATCAGTACGACGTGCTGCTCGTCAGCGATGAGGTCATCTGCGCCTACGGCCGCATTGGCGATTTCTTCGCGTCGAAGGCGCTCGGATACGAGCCCGACATCATCACCTCGGCCAAGGGCATCACTTCGGGCTACGTGCCCCTGGGCGCGATGCTCGTTGCCGACAGGGTCTCCGAGCCGTTCAACTCGGTCGAGAACACCTTCTACCATGGCTTCACCTTCGCTGGCCATCCGGCTGCGGCCGCGGCTGCGCTTGCGAACCTCGATATTTTCGAGGAAGAAGACCTCAACGGTCGTGTGCGCGAGAACAGCCCGCTGTTCCGTGCTGAACTCGAGAAGCTGCTCGACATCGACATCGTCGGTGACGTGCGCGGTGAGGGATACTTCTTCGGCATCGAGCTGGTGAAAGACAAGGCGACGAAGGAAACATTCAACGCCGAAGAGTCGGACCGCCTGTTGCGCGACTACCTCTCCCCCGCACTGTGGGAGGCCGGACTCTACTGCCGCGCCGACGACCGTGGAGACCCCGTGATCCAGCTCGCGCCGCCGCTCACAATCGGCCCGGCTGAGTTCGCCGAAATCGGTGGCATTCTCCGCAGCGTATTGAAGGACGCATCTTCGAAGATCTAGTCTTCGGGTAATCCTGGTGATGGCCCGCGCTCTGCTTCGGCAGGCGCGGGCCATTGACGTTTTCCAAGCGTTCTTGTCTGGCTCACGCGAGCCGGGCACGCAAAAAGCCCCGCTCCAGCAGGAACGGGGCTGATCGTCGAGAGAAAGCGACTAGCGGCGCAGACCCAGGCGCTCGATGAGCGTACGGTAGCGGGCAATGTCGACCTGCGACAGGTATCCGAGCAGGCGACGACGCTGGCCAACGAGCAGCAGCAAACCACGACGCGAGTGGTGATCGTGCTTGTGCTCCTTCAGGTGCTCGGTCAGATCCTTGATGCGCTGGGTGAGCATTGCCACCTGCACCTCGGGAGAACCGGTGTCACCGGGCTTGGTTGCGTACTCATCGATGATGGACTTCTTGACCTCTGCGTTCAATGACATAGGGGCTCCCTTTCGTTTGTTGCGCGGCGCCAGTAACACGATGTTGTGGCTCTCTCGATCCGCGGCCGTTCTGACGGCAACCTGAACAGCTTACCAGGAGTTGCAGCGCCGGCGCACAGGGGACCGGCCTGATGTCCGCGCGATCCACCATTGTCGTTCGAAATTGCGGGGCGCGAAGCTGTTCGAAAACGGTTACGCCCGAGCAACTGACACGAAACGCTGTCGAAACACCCGGCGCGCAAACTGACTGCACACGAACTCTTGAACCCCGGCAGCTTGTCGGAGAAAGGCGGCAGACATGACTCCAAATGCCGTTTGGATGGTTACCAGTACCGCACTGGTGCTGCTGATGACCCCTGGCTTGGCCCTGTTCTATGGCGGGCTCGTGCGGGTGCGATCCGTGGTCAACATGATGTTGTTCAGCCTGAGTGCAATGGGCGTGGTCGGGATTCTCTGGATCATCTTCGGGTACAGCATGACCTACTTCGCCGACGGCGAGGCACCGATATGGGCGGGCGATCCGCTGAAAGATTTCGGCCTCGTCGCAACTGATCCGGCCAGCTTCGTGACCGCCGGCTTCGGAGTGACCTTCGCCATGATCAGCACCGCGCTGATCTCGGGCGCAATTGCCGACCGCGTCGGCCTTGGCTCATGGGTGCTGTTCGCCGGCTTCTGGGCCGCGCTCGTCTACTTCCCGGTTGCGGCATGGGTCTGGGGCGGAGGGTGGATCCAAAACCTCGGCACCACGCTCGGCACGGCAGAGGTGATCGACTGGGCAGGTGGCACGGCCGTGCACATCAACGCGGGTGCCGCAGCACTGGCACTGGCGCTGGTGGCTGGCAAGCGTGTTGGCTTCGCCCGCGGCTCACATCGCCCCCACAGTGTGCCGCTCGTGACCATCGGCGCAGCGCTCCTGTGGTTCGGCTGGATCGGATTTAACGCCGGCACCGCCGGCGACGACGTGCAGGTCGGGCTCATCGTGGTGAACACGATTGCCGCTCCGGCAGCGGGTATCATCGGCTGGCTCCTCACAGACGCGGCCCGCGGACGCAAACCGGGCGTTATCGGCGCAGCTTCGGGTGCTGTCGCCGGTCTCGTGGCAATCACCCCGGCCTGCGCGAACGTGTCTCCGATCTGGGGCCTGCTCCTCGGTCTGATCGCCGGTGCCGCGAGCGCCATCGCGATCGACTGGAAGTACCGCCTTGGGTTCGACGATTCGCTCGATGTGGTCGGTCTGCACCTGGTTGCCGGCGTCATCGGCACCATCTACCTTGGGTTCTTCGCGATCGACACCGGCCTGTTCACCGGTGGCGACGGCGGGCAGCTGCTGGTACAGACCATCTCGGTGCTCGCGGTCGCGCTCTACAGCTTCGTGGTCTCGCTGCTCATCGCCTTCGGCGTGAAGCTCGCGACCGGGCTGCGAGTGCCAGTCGAGGTGGAAGAGGGCGGGATCGACTCGATCCACGGCGAAGAGGCCTACGCTCTCGATGAGACCGAGGTTGCGATCGCCAAGTAGGCGAAGCACCTCACTCAGCGGGTCGGGTCCAGGCAGCGTCGTCTGGGCCCGCCCCTATGTCGTGCGGGGGTGGATTTGCGCGAGTAGGCTCGGAGTCATGCCTGGCGCCCCCACCCCCGCACTGCACGTTGATCCCTCCGAGTTGGCTCGTCTTGCGGGTGAGCTCGCGAGACGCGTCGGAGTGCGGATCCGGATGATGCGCGAACGGGGCGTCGATGTCGCGGCCACGAAATCAAGCCTCACCGACGTCGTCACCGCGGCAGACCGCGAAGCCGAAGAACTGTTGGTCGCCGGAATCCTGGCGGCGCGTCCCGATGATGGGATTCTCGGGGAGGAAGGTGCCGACTCGGCTGGCACCTCCGGTGTCACCTGGGTGATCGACCCAATCGACGGCACCACGAACTACCTGTATGGGCTGCCCGCCTACGGAGTGAGCGTGGCGGCCACCGTGGCCGACAGTTCGGCAGCTGGCTCACACTCGGGCAATACCCACGACGGGCGGCGCGCAATCGCAGGGGCCGTCTACCTTCCGGTCACCGACGAACTATTTACCGCCTTCGAGGGCGGTGGCGCCATGTTGGGCGGCGTAACGGTGACGGTCTCGACCGAAGAGGATCTCAGCCTCGCCCTCGTCGGCACCGGCTTCGGCTACACGCTGGAACGTCGAACCGAACAGGCAAACGTCGCGCGGCACATCATCCCCCAGATTCGGGATCTGCGCCGCATGGGATCCGCATCGGTCGATCTCTGCATGATCGCCTCGGGTCGACTCGATGCCTACTACGAGCGGGGACTACAGCCGTGGGACTACGCCGCTGGCGTGCTCATCGCTCGCGAGGCGGGGGCCGAAGTGCTTGGCCGCGACGAGGAGACCCTTCCCGGGGAGCCCCTCCTCATCACCGGGCCTCCCGCGCTCGCGCGAAAGCTTCGCGATTCGGTTACTGCGGCCTACGCCGCGGGCTAGCAACGGTGGGTGCTCGAGGCTCGCGGCGATCCCAGAGCTACAGGCTCGCCTCCGTGCGGCGGTAGGTGAGGTCGCGAATGTCCCGCCCTGCCTTCGCGCCTTTCTCCTCGAACGCGGTGAGCACCCGGCCCTCGAAACGCGGGGCCCAGTCGCCGTCAAACGCTCGCTCGAAGCCTGGTGCCGCGTCCATGACGTCCCGCATCTGCTTCGCGTAGTCGGCCCAGTCGGTCGCGAGTCGCAATACGCTGCCCGGTTTCAGCGCACGCTCCGCCGTGGGCACAAAGTCTTCCGACACGAGACGGCGTTTGGTGTGCCGCGATTTCTTCCACGGGTCGGGAAAGAAAACCCAGAGCTCATCGACTGAACCCGCGGGGAGCGCCTGATCCAGCACCTCGGGCGCGTTTGCCTCGACGAGTCGCAGGTTCTCCGTTTCGGCCCAATCCGCGCGAATAATCGTGCGCGCAAGACCCGCCCGAAACACCTCAATCGCGAGAAAGTTTCGCTCGGGGTGTTCCTTCGCCGCGTGCACGATGGCGTGCCCCTGTCCTGAGCCGATCTCGACGAAGAGCGGGGCCTCACGACCGAACGCCTCGGCGGGGCGCAGCCTGGCATCTTGCGAGATACTCGTCACTGCGTGCCCGCGGGGCAACTCGAGCAGGTAGCGCGGGCCCAGATCCTCCCACGCACGCACCTGCGAGGGCGTCATCCGCCCGCTGCGGCGCACAAACGAGACGGGCTTGTCGCGAAAGGTGCGCGGGTCAAAGCTCTTGGCGGGCAGGGGCTGCGCGGTGGTCTCGTTCACGCTTCAACGGTAGCGCAGCCGCACTGAATGGATGCCGATCGGTAGCATAGGGTCATGACGCGGAAGATCCTGCTCGTGAACGGGCCAAACCTCAACCTCCTCGGCGTGCGCGAGCCCGGTGTGTATGGCACCGATACCCTTGACGACATCGTCGACCTGGTCACCGAAACCGCAGACGAGCTCGGCTTCGGCGTGCACGCGGTGCAGAGCAACCACGAGGGTGTGCTGATCGACGCGATCCACGCGGCCCGCACCAGCTGCGAGGCAATTGTCATTAACCCCGGGGCTCTCACGCACACGTCGATCGCACTTCGCGATGCGCTCTCGGGTGTGGCGCTCCCCGTCGCAGAGGTGCACCTGAGCAACGTGCACGCGCGCGAAGAGTTCCGTCACCACTCCTATGTCTCCCCGATCGCGGAATTCGTGATCGCGGGTGCAGGCATTCAGGGGTACGAGTTCGCGGTGCGCAGGCTCGCGCACCTCCTCGGCTAGCCGCAGCGAGCTCGCCGCACCTGTTGGGGCGGCTAACTCCGTCGCCACGCCACCAACTAGCCGGTCTACGGTGCCGTCGGAAATATCGCAAACAGTTCGGGATTGTGCGCGTGCACGAGCACCGCGAACACGACCGCGTCAAACAATAGGTGCACGGTGACCACGTACGACAGCGATCGCGTGCGCACGAAGATCCACCCCTGAATGAGCGCGAACGGGATCGTGAGCGCCGGACCCCAGGCACGGTAACCGAGCTCCCATAAGAACGAGACAAAGACAATCGCCTGCAGCCCGTTTGCCAGCCAATCGGGAAAGTGCCGGCGCAGCAGCGCGAACACCGTGCAGATGAAGAAGAGTTCGTCCCAGATACCAACGGCACCGACACCGACGAAGAGCCGTGCGATGAGCTCGGGCGAGTCGACGACCGGCCAGTTCTGGTAGACCCCCGACCCGATGAAGTAGAAGGGCAGGATCAGCCAACCGAGCACGAGCACCGCGACGAGCCACCCCCAGTGCAAGAGGCCCCACTTTCCACCTCCCCCACCCCGCGCTTCGCTCCGTGGGCTGCCGCCGTGGGCGGCACCGCGGGCTACGTCATCGCGCTGCGATGCCGTTTCACGCCCACGCCACGGGAACCCGGTCGCGCGGTCACGATAGATGAAGCGCGATATGACGTACGGAACCAGCACCGCCCCACCGAGAGCCAGTGTGAACCGCACGAACGCCCAATTGTCGAGCTCGGCAGCGAGAGGAATGGAACGCACGATCGCGAGGCCGATTGCAATCAACGACAGGTCGCGTAGCAGCGACGGCGGTCTGGGCATCGCCTCCGGCCGGTGGATCGCCGGCGTGTTCGCCCCGGCTCGCCCAGCCTCGTATCGCTCCGCGATCCACGCACCGACAAGCCCCGCGGCAAGCAGCACCCACCCCAACCACGAGATCTCGGCGACGAAAAAGGCCGGGGCGGCAAGGCACACCAGCAGCGCCGCAGCCAGGTACCCGAGGCGAACAGGTCTCTTCACAGCTAGAGCATGAGTGTCGGGGCGCATGTCTCCTAGCGTAACGAGTGGGCGGCCCGACTGAGCGAGTACCCTGTCGGCATGGACACACCGCACCCCGCCGATACCCACGACACGATCCGAGTGCTGGGCGCGCGCGAGAACAATCTGCGAGACATCAGCGTTGAGTTGCCCAAGCGCCGCCTCACGGTCTTCACTGGCGTATCTGGTTCGGGGAAGAGTTCGCTGGTGTTCTCAACCATCGCCGCCGAGTCTCAGCGCCTCATCAACGAAACCTATAGTTCGTTTGTGCAGGGGTTCATGCCGCAGCTTCCGCGCCCCGATGTCGACGTACTCGAGGGGCTCACGACGGCGATCATCGTCGATCAGCAACGCATGGGAAGCGACCCCCGATCGACCGTGGGCACCACAACCGATGCCAACGCCCTGCTGCGCATCCTGTTCAGCCGGCTGGGCGAGCCGCATATTGGCGGACCGCAGGCCTTTTCGTTCAACGTTGCCTCGGTGAGCGGCACAGGTGCACTCACGCACACTCAGGGTGGTCGCACGGTGAAAGAGCGGCGCGAGTTCAGCATCACCGGCGGCATGTGTGCGCGCTGCGAGGGTCGCGGCAGCGTGTCCAATTTCGACCTCACCGCTCTGTTCGATGCCGACAAGACCCTGAGCGAGGGTGCCCTGACCATTCCTGGTTACAGCATGGACGGCTGGTATGGGCGCATCTATCGAGCAAGCGGCTTCTTCGACGCCGATACCCCGATCCGCGACTTCACCCCGAGACAGCTCGATGCACTTCTCTATCAGGCACCCACCAAGATCAAGGTCGACGGCATTAACGTCACCTTCGAGGGGCTCATTCCGAAGATTCAGAAGTCCTTCCTCTCGAAGGATCGCGAGGCGATGCAACCGCACATTCGTGCGTTCGTGGATCGCGCGATCACCTTTCAGGTGTGCCCCGAGTGCGCCGGTACGCGCCTGGGCGAGGCCGCCAGATCCTCGCGTATCGACGGGGTGAACATCGCCGACGCCTGCGCAATGCAGATCAGTGACCTCGCGCAGTGGATCACCGACCTGACCTCGAAGCCTCTGTCGCGCGGGCTCGAACCGCTACTCGCACGCCTGCTCGACACGCTCACATCGCTCGTGGAGATCGGGCTGAGGTACCTGAGCCTCGACCGCCCGGCGGGCACACTTTCCGGCGGCGAGGCGCAGCGCACGAAGATGACCCGCCATTTGGGCTCGAGCCTGACTGACGTGACCTACGTCTTCGACGAACCCAGCATCGGCCTGCATCCGCACGATATTCAACGAATGAACGAGCTGTTGCTGCGCCTGCGCGACAAGGGAAACACGGTGCTCGTGGTCGAGCACAAGCCCGAGATGATCGCGATCGCCGACCACGTCGTCGATCTCGGCCCGGGGGCGGGCAAGTCGGGCGGGCAGATCTGCTTCGAGGGTTCCGTCGACGGCCTCCGCCGCAGCGACACCGTGACCGGTCGGCACTTGGATGATCGGGCGCGGCTGAAGCGCGAGGTGCGCTCCCCCAGCGGCGTGCTCGAGATACGGGGCGCGACGCGCAACAATCTGCGCGATCTCGACGTGGATATTCCTCTCGGAGTGCTGACGGTCATCACCGGGGTCGCCGGATCCGGCAAGAGTTCCCTCATCGACGGTTCGGTGGCAAATCGAGACGGGGTGATCACGGTGGATCAGGGCGCGATCAAGGGGTCGCGCCGCAGTAACCCAGCGACCTACACTGGCCTGCTTGACCCGGTGCGCACCGCCTTCGGCAAGGCGAACGGGGTGAAGCCGGCGCTGTTCAGCGCGAACTCCGAGGGTGCGTGCCCAGAGTGCAAGGGGGCCGGGGTGATCACCACCGAGCTCGGCATTATGGCGAGCGTCGAGAGCGTGTGCGAGGTGTGCGAGGGGCAGCGGTTCCAGAGCGATGTGCTCGAGTATCGACTCGGCGGGAAGAACATTGTCGAGGTGCTCAGCTTGAGCATGGTTGAGGCTCGGGAGTACTTTGCTGCGCCAGACTCCAAGGTGGCGAAGGCCGCAAAGATCCTCGAACGCCTGGTTGACGTGGGGCTCGGGTACCTGACGCTCGGGCAACCGCTCTCAACGCTTTCAGGCGGCGAGCGTCAGCGACTGAAGCTCGCGATCGCGATGGCAGAGGACGCCTCGATCTATGTGCTCGACGAACCGACGACGGGCCTGCATCTGGCCGACGTCGAGCAGTTACTCGCGCTGCTCGACCGTCTGGTCGATGCCGGCACGTCGGTGATTGTCATTGAGCACCACCAGGCGGTCATGGCGCACGCTGATCATCTCATCGACATGGGTCCGGGAGCGGGCTCGGCGGGCGGGAGTGTGGTGTTTTCTGGTGCCCCATCCCAGCTTGTCGCGACGCAGTCGACCCTCACCGGTGAGCACCTCGCACAGTACGTGGTGGATGATCAGTCGTCGAGCGGATCCTGAGGAAGACCCGGCTCAACCGGGTCGTTGTCACTCCGGCGTTCGGCAGTCACCGTCGTCCCCGAGTCGCCTCCCTCTACCTCCGCACCGGGCAGCCCCATCTCTTCCGGGGCAGAGGCGAGGCAGTTGAGCGCGCGAACCAGGCGGTGGAGTTCACCGACGGCACGCTGTTTGGGAACCAGGACCACTCGAGCGAGGTGAAGCCGGTCGTTGTCACGTATCTCCGCCGGAAGCGGATCGGTGTGTGCGATGCGACCGGATTCCAAAATTCCAGAGAAGCGAAGGTTCAGCTCGTCAAGCTCCGCGTCGGTCGGCGCCACTCTGAGCCGCATAACCAGGTGCTCCCTGTCCCAGCGCAGCGAGTCATAGTTGCGCCAGAAGCCCGTGACCTCGGCCACGGCTTCCTCGACGGAATCGGTGATCAACACTCGGTCGAGATCTCCGGGTGAAATCACCCCGCTGCCTTCGAGTTGCTCGAGCGCGAAGCGCTCGAATCCGCGCCAGAATGTTCCACCAGGTCGATCAAGCAAGACGATCGGCACAGGCACCATCTTGCCGGTCTGCTGCAGGGTGAGCAGCTCGAACGTCTCGTCCATCGTGCCGAAGCCGCCAGGCAGGCACACGAATCCGCGTGATTCCTTCACCAGCATCAGTTTGCGAGTGAAGAAGTACTTCATCGAGACGTGTCGCCCGTTGTGGGCGACAACAGCGTTGGGCTTCTCCTCAAACGGTAACCGGATCGACACTCCGAGCGAACGCTCGGGCCCGGCCCCGATGGTTGCCGCCTCCATGATGCCCGGCCCGGCTCCGGTGACCACCATCCACCCGCGAAGCGCGAGACCACGGGCTGCGCCCTCAGCCTGCTCAAAGAGTGGATCGTGCGACTGTGTGCGCGCGGATCCGAAGATCGTGACCTTCGGCACTCCGCGATGCGCTGCGAACACCTGAAACGCCTCACGCATTTCTTCGAGGGCTGCCGCGGAGATCTTGAGGTCAAGCCGTTCGGTGTCATCGAGGCCGAGCCCGATTCCCGTGGTCAGGATCCGCGAGACCAATTTCCTGTGCGCGGTCACGCCAGCCTCGTCGAGCAGCGACGACAGCGCGTCGCTCAACTCGGGATCTGGCGCGCCCCCCGACGCGCGTGCGTCAGTGCTGCTCACGAAACGGTGTCACTCACGAAACGGTGACCACCTCGGGTGTGCCCGTCTCGCTAGCGGGCATCGAGGCGGCGAGACGATTGGCCTCTTCGATCAGGGTTCGCACAATCTCGCTCTCGGGAACGGTCTTGATGACCTCACCCTTCACGAAGATCTGGCCCTTTCCATTCCCCGATGCGACCCCGAGATCGGCCTCACGCGCCTCGCCCGGGCCATTCACCACGCAGCCCATGACGGCCACACGCAGCGGCACGCTCATGCCCTCGAGGCCCTTCGTGACCTCTTCTGCCAACGTGTACACATCGACCTGCGCCCGGCCACACGAGGGGCACGACACGATCTCGAGCTTGCGCTCACGAAGATTGAGCGACTGCAGGATCTGCAGACCCACCTTCACTTCCTCGACCGGAGGTGCCGACAGCGACACACGGATCGTGTCGCCGATGCCCTCGGACAGCAGGATGCCGAACGCTGTCGCACTCTTGATGGTGCCTTGGAACGCGGGGCCCGCCTCGGTCACGCCAAGGTGCAACGGCCAGTCGCCGCGCTCTGCCAACTGCCGATATGCCTTGACCATGACGATCGGGTCGTTGTGCTTGACCGAAATCTTGAAGTCGTGGAAGTCGTGCTCCTCGAACAACGACGCCTCCCACACCGCGCTTTCGACGAGAGCCTCGGGGGTCGCCTTGCCGTACTTCTCGAGCAGGCGTGGGTCGAGCGAGCCTGCGTTCACCCCGATGCGGATCGAGACACCCGCGGCCTTTGCGCGGCGGGCGATTTCGCCTACTTGGTCGTCGAACTTGCGAATGTTGCCCGGGTTCACTCGGACCGCCGCGCAGCCGGCATCAATCGCCGAGAAAACGTAGCTGGGTTGGAAGTGAATATCGGCGATGACCGGAATCTGACTCTTCTTCGCGATGATCGGCAGCGCCTCGGCATCGTCGCGGCTTGGGCACGCGACGCGCACGATGTCGCAGCCAGAAGCCGTGAGCTCGGCAATCTGCTGCAGGGTCGCGTTGATGTCGGTCGTCGGGGTCGTCGTCATCGACTGCACAGACACCGGCGCGTTTCCGCCCACCATCACCGACCCAACTTTAATCTCGCGCGACTTGCGTCGCGGGGCGAGAACTTCGGGGACTTTCGGCATTCCGAGATTGATTGCAGCCACGAGATGGAGTCTAGCGTGGCCGACCCGGCGCGACCTTGGAACCAGCCTCCTAACGTAGGATCGCAGTGCCCCATAGCCACTCACGGAAACAGCTGATGACGATTTCACCCTCTGAAGACCCCTCCGACCTGGCGCGCATGCATCAGACCACACCCGAAGCTCCGGGTGCTACCGAACTTCCTGAGTCGCACCTCCGTCGACGCCCCGCGCGGACGCTCGCGCGCAAACGCCGCGCCCTGATCGCCGGAGCGGTCGCTCTTCTGGTGGTGCTCGGTGGCGGAGCCACAGCTTGGGCGGTTGCGGCGAACGGGAGCAGCGGCGAAGCCGCTGCGGAGCGACCCGATCCACCAGAGAGGGCAACACCCACCCCGACGCCCACCCCAACTGCCGAGCCAGTGCCGGCGCCCGAACCGGTGCCGGAACCCGCACCCGAGCCAGCCCCGGCACCGCAGGTAAATCTCGACGACCCAAACTCGATCACGGTCGTGGTCAACAAGCAGCGCCCGCTGCAGCCTGCCGAGTGGGCACCGAGTGATCTCGTGATGCCGCAGGGCATCCCCAATACCAACGGGCAGCCTCTGCGGTCCGAGGCAGCGGGTGCGCTGCAGCAGATGTATCAGTCGGCGACCGCAGCGGGCGTGCCGTTCATCATCACGAGCGCGTATCGCGATTACTGGATGCAGACCAGCCTGTTCAACAACTACGCGGCCCGCGACGGGGTCGCCGCGGCCGAGACCTATTCAGCAAGACCCAGCCATTCCGAGCATCAGACCGGGCTCGCCGCCGACCTTGACGACGGTTCCGGCTGCGCTTTCATGTCGTGTTTCGGGGAGACCGCAACCGGCTTGTGGCTGCGTGAGAATGCGCACCAATTCGGCTTCATTCTGCGCTATGACAACGGGCAGCAGAACGTGGTGGGCTACATTTACGAGCCCTGGCACTTTCGCTACGTTGGTGTCGACATCGCCACCGACATGCGCGTGAGGGGCATCGTCAACTTAGAAGAGTACTTCGGCCTACCGGCGGCACCCGGGTACTGAGGCGGGTGGATCGAGCCCAACTGCTAGCCGAACAGCGAGATCGGTTTCACCAGGTCGGCGTAGATGAGCAGGATGCTCATGGCACCGAGCACGATGACGACGGCCAGCGTGACGGGGGCCATCTTTGCGGTGTCAACCGGGCCCGGGTCGGGACGACGGAAGAGCTTCGCCAGACCGCGCTTCGCACCCTCGTACAGTGCACCAGCGACGTGACCACCGTCGAGAGGCATGAGCGGCACCAGGTTGAACACGAACAGGGCGACGTTCAGTGAGCCCAGCAAACCGAGCATCGTCTGCGCCCGCGCGGCGACCGGGGCCTCGTCCATGCTGACGACCTCGCCCGCGAGCCTGCCGACGCCCACGACGCTGATCGGGCCGTTCGGGTCGCGCTCCTCCGTACCAAATGCCGCATTCCAGACATCGACCATGCGCTGGGGCAACCCGATGATGATCTGGGCGACGCTCGCGATGTTTTCGCCGACGAAGACGGGCACCTCGGTGATCGGTTGCCGCACCATCTCGGCCGTGGGCGAGACGCCGACCATCCCGACGGTCTCCACCACGGGTTCGCCATTCGCGCCCTCGACAAATTGACCGTTCTCATCGGTCGCCCATCGCTCATTGGGCGCGGGGGTCAGTGTTACCGTCTGCTCGACTCCGGCCCGTTCAATCGTGACGCGGAGGGCCTGCCCCGGGGCCGCGCTCACGATGTCGCGAAACTGCTCCCAGGTGGTGATCTCGCTTCCGCCAATGGCGATGACCCGGTCGCCCGGCGCCAAGCCCGCAGCCGCGGCGGGAGCCGCGGGATCCGCTGCCGTGCACTCAACCGCACTGCTCGACGCTGGAATGAGGCACTGGCTGACCGCGCCCAGGGTCGTCGTGTTCTGCGCAACCCCAAACCCCATGAGCACGATGCCGAAGAGCACGAACGCCAGCACCAGGTTCATGAGGGGCCCGCCGAGCATGATCACGATCTTTTTCCACACGGCAAGCCGGTAGAACGTGCGGTGATCTTCGCCCTCTGCGATGCTTTCGGCGCTGGCGTCGCGTCCGTCTTGCACCATGGTGTCGAAGAATCCGGTACTCGAGGCGCGCGCGCGACCGCCCGATTTCTCAGGCGGGTACATGCCCGTCATTGCGACGTAGCCACCGAGCGGGATTGCCTTCACGCCGTACTCGGTCTCGCCGCGCCGACGCGACCACAGGGTCTTCCCGAATCCAATCATGTACTGCGTGACCTTGACGCCGAAGAGCTTCGCCGGCACCAGGTGCCCGATTTCGTGCAGGCCGATCGACACGGCGAGCCCGATCACGATGATGAGGATGCCCAGGAGATACAGCAGCACGTCTTGCACCCGATCAGGCTAGTGCCCGCAGCTTAGTGAGCGCTGCGGGCCAGAGCTCCGCGCTGTTCGCTGCGGCAGCACACCCCGCACTGCGTCGTCGGGTGGTCACTCACGCAGGCTTCAACTGATCCGAAGCCTGCGTTCTCGTCCACCCCAGCGGAGGGCTCGGAGCCTCCTCACCGTCGGGTGGACGTTCGCGCAGGGTTCAGCGGATCCGAAGCCACCGTTCTCGTCCACCCCATCGGAGTGCACGAAACTCCCCACCGCCTGGTGGACGTTCGCGCAGGGTTCACTGCGTGCGAAGCCCGCGCAACTGTCCACCCGAGCCGGTGGCTGCGCACCCGAATCGGTGTGGGAGCCGGTGTGGACACTGCCTGAGGAGCGCTGCGGGCTACAGTTCCGCGTTGTTCGCGGCGGCGTACTCCTCAGCCGAGAGAAGCGGGCCTTCGTCGCTGACCGCGACGCGGAACAGCCATCCCTCCCCGTAGGGGTCAGAGTTGATCAGCGCGGGGTCGGCGGCCGCCGCCTCATTGACCTGCACCACCTCTCCCGACACGGGAGCGAACAGCTCGGAGACCGACTTGGTCGACTCGATCTCGCCGCAGACCTGGCCCGCGGTAAGCTGCGCACCCACCTCGGGTAGCTCAACGTAGACGACCTCACCGAGCGCGTCGGCAGCGACGGCGCTGATCCCGACCGCCACTGGGCTGTCGTCGTTGATCCATTCGTGCTCTGCCGAGTACCGCAGGCCTGGCTGAACTGTGCTCATGTCATTCTTCTTTCGTTGCTGGGCTGAAAATGTGGTTGAAAGACGTGGGTAAGAACGAGGGTGGATCGCGACCCTATGCGGGCCGTCGGTAAAATGGCAGCGCGACGACTTCGAACGGTTCGAGCTTGCCACGCAGGTCGACGTTCACGGAAGTGCCGATCTTTGCAAACTCGGGATCGACGTAGGCGAGCGCGATTGGGGCGCCGAGGGTGGGGCTCGGCTGTCCACTGGTGATGCGGCCGATCGCGGGCGTGACGGTGTCACCACCCGGGTACACCAGGTACCCGCCGCGGCCCGCGCGGCGACCGAGGCCGCGCAGGCCCACGAGCACGAGCCCGGTTCCCTGCTCCTGCACCCGCTCAAGCGCCTCACGCCCGACGAATGCCTCCGGCTTCGCGAACGACACCACCGCACCAAGACCCGCCTCGAATGGAGTGACCTCCCGGCTGAGCTCGTTGCCGTAGAGGGGCATCCCGGCCTCGAGCCGCAGGGAGTCGCGCGCGGCGAGCCCCGCCGGAATCAACCCGTGCGGCTCCCCCGCGGTGAGCAGCGCGACCCACATCTCAGCCGCGCGCTCGTTCGGCACGTACAGCTCGAAGCCGTCTTCTCCGGTGTAGCCGGTGCGCGCGATGAGCACCGGGATGCCAACGATTTCCGCCTCGGTGCAGGCGTAGTAACGCAGCGCCAGGACGCGTTCCGCAGTCTCTGTGGAGTCAGCGCTGCCAGCTCCCACGGCAGGAGCATCAACAGCACGAGCGCCAGACTGTGTGCCCGAACCGGCACCATCACCAGTAGCCGCACCCGCCAAAATCAGCTCACGCACGATCTGCGCCGACGCCGGCCCCTGCACCGCAATCAGCGAGGTGCTCACCGACGCGTCGGTCACGGTGGCGTCGAAGCCAGCCGCGCGTTCGGCAAGCGCCGCGGCAACTGCCGGAGCGTTCCCGGCGTTGGGCACCACCAGAAACCGCTCGTCGCCGAGGCGGTAGGCGATGAGGTCGTCGATGATGCCTCCGCGCTCATCGCAGATCAGCGAGTATTTGGCCCGACCTACCGCGAGCTTTCCGAGGTCACCGACAAGCGCGGTGTTCAGAAACGTCACGGCATCGGGCCCCTCGACCCAGATTTCGCCCATGTGCGAGAGGTCGAACACACCAGCGGACTCGCGCACAGCACGGTGCTCGGCGAGTTCCGAGCCATACTTCAGCGGCATGTCCCAGCCGCCGAAGTCGGTGAAGGTCGCGCCGAGCTTCGCGTGCTTGGCGTGCAGTGGGGTGTGCTGCGTGGCCTGTTGCGGAGCCTGCTGCGGGGTGGAGAGTGGGGTCTGCTGCGCCTCGGTCATCGGGTCGCCTTTCGTTCATCGCGATCCACTGCTGCGTGGATCGCGCGGTGTCAGATTTCGAAGGCCTCGGGCGCGGGGCACGCGCACACGAGGTTGCGGTCGCCGAACGCTCCGTCGATTCGGCCGACGGGCGGAAAGTACTTGTCCTGCCGAAGGCGATCCACCGGGAACGCGGCCTGCTCACGCGTGTACGGGCGCGACCATTCATCGCTCACCACCGCGGCAGCCGTGTGCGGCGCGAGCCGTAGCGGCGACTCCGCGAGCGGGATCTCCCCGGCGATCACTGTGTCGATCTCACCGCGGATCGCGATCATGGCCTCGATGAAGCGCTCGATCTCGACGAGATCCTCCGACTCGGTCGGCTCAACCATAAGTGTGTCCGCCACCGGGAACGCGAGGGTTGGCGCGTGGAACCCAAAGTCGATCAGCCGCTTCGCGACGTCTTCCGCGGTGACACCCGATTTCGCGGTGAGCTCCCGCAGATCGAGGATGCACTCGTGCGCGACGAGCCCCTGGTTGCCGGTAAAGAGCACCGGGAAGTGGTCGGCGAGGCGCGCGGCGATGTAGTTCGCCGACAGCAGTGCCGCCTTCGTGGCGAGCGTCAGCCCGTCGCCGCCCATCATGGCGATGTACGCGTACGAGATCGGCAGTACCCCGGCCGAGCCGAACAGGGTGGCCACCACGGGCACGCCGCCGTCTGCGGTCGCGAAATCGCCGGTCGGGTCGCCCGGCAGGTAGGGCAGCAGGTGTTGGGCCACCGCAACCGGGCCGACGCCCGGTCCGCCGCCGCCGTGCGGAATGGCGAACGTCTTGTGCAGGTTCAGGTGCGACACGTCACCGCCGAACTTGCCGGGCTGCGCGAGACCCACGAGCGCGTTCATGTTCGCGCCGTCGATGTAGACCTGCCCACCCGCGGCGTGCACCTTATCGCACACCTCGCGCACGTCAGCGTCGTATACGCCATAGGTCGAGGGGTACGTGAGCATGATCGCCGAGAGCTCCTCACCGTGTGCAGCGAGCTTCGCATCGAGATCCACCATGTCGATGTGACCGTCTTCGGTGTTCTTCACCACGACCACGCGCATGCCAGCGAGTACCGCGGATGCCGCGTTGGTACCGTGTGCGGAGGCGGGAATCAGGCAAATATCGCGCGCCGCGTCGCCCTTCGAGAGGTGATAACGGCGGATCGCGAGCAGCCCCGCGTACTCCCCCTGCGAGCCGGCATTCGGCTGCAGCGAGATGCCCGCGTACCCGGTGATCTCGATGAGTCGCGCTTCGAGATCGGCGATGAGATCGCGCCAGCCCACGCTCTGCTCGGCGGGCACATACGGGTGGATCCCGGCGAACTCCGGCCAGGAAATCGATTCCATCTCGGCGGTCGAGTTGAGCTTCATCGTGCACGAGCCGAGCGGAATCATGGTGCGATCGAGCGCCAGATCGCGGTCGGCGAGGCGGCGCAGGTAGCGCAGCATCTGCGTCTCGCTGCGCACCGAGTGGAAGATCGGGTGCGTGAGGTAGTCACTCGTGCGCACAAGCGCGGGGTTAAAGCCGGGCTCTCCCGGGTGGATCACGGTCGCCTCCGCGACCGTCGCGTCAAATGCTCGTGCAACCACCGCGATGGTTTCCGCCGTCGTGGTCTCGTCGGCCGAGACCCCGACGCTGTCTGCGTCGATGCGACGCAGGTTGATGCCCGCGTCGGCCGCCGCCGCCACGACGGCATCCGCGCGATCGGGCACCCGCGCGACCACCGTATCGAAGAACGAATCGCTCGCGAGTTCGATACCGGCGGCCGTGAGCGCAGCGGCCAGGGTGCGGGCGTGCGCGTGGGTGCGTTCGGCGATCGCACGCAGCCCCTGC